>Ga0193753_10000036_pt1 | contig 135972 bp, 132 predicted proteins | sample H1c2metaG_FD_144925 | JGI IMG/M metagenome (GOLD analysis project Ga0193753, IMG submission 144925) | Soil microbial communities from a riparian zone of the East river system, Colorado, United States - H1c2 | ecosystem: Environmental > Terrestrial > Soil > Riparian zone | place: USA: East...
GGCGTGATTCTTGGGGGTGGGGCAGGGGTTTTGAGCGGAAAAAAAATGCGTGGGCCGGGAGAGGTGTTCTGGGGGCGTCCGGCGCGGCCTTTGAAGGAGTATTTGCGCGATCTGGCGCGGTTGAAGAAGCGGTAAGATTCGATGGACAAGGTGTGGTTTTAAGGCTGGCAAGGCTTACAACGGTGTGGCATTTGGTGGTGTAGAAAATGGCGATCGTGGTGGTTGGGGGGCACTCGCGGAACATCGGGAAGACGAGCGTGGTGGCCGGGCTGATTGCGGCGATGCCGGAGATGCGGTGGACGGCGTTCAAAATTACGCAGTTCGGGCATGGGATGTGCTCGGCCAATGGGGAGCCGTGCGACTGCGAGACGGCGGAGCATACGGTTGCGGTGAGCGAAGAACGGGATGGAGCTACAGGGACCGATTCCGCACGGTATCTGGCTGCGGGTGCGGTGCGGTCGTTCTGGGTGCGGACGCGGCAGGGTGATCTGGCGGAGGCGATGCCTCGGATTCGGAAAGAACTGGAGAGGGCGGAGAATGCGGTGATCGAATCGAACAGCATTCTGAGATTTCTGCGGCCCGATCTTTACCTGAGTGTTCTGGAGCCGGGGGTGGAGGACTTCAAGGAGTCGGCGAAACGATATCTGGACAGAGCGGATGCGGTGCTGGTTGCTGAAGGCGAGCTGGGCAGACCTGTGTGGAAGGGAGTATCGCTGCGGCTGGTGGAGGGGACGCCGGTGCTGGCGATGCAGCCTCCGGTGTATGTGACCGATGAGGTGGCGGCGTTTGTGCGGGGACGACTGCAGGGGATAACGAAGAAATAGTTCGCGGGAAAACTTGAGTAAAGGAACAGTGTTTCCTTTCTCAGGGAATGGGTTTACGGTGGATCTACTGAAGCGATTTAGATAAAGGTTCAAGGCGGGATTGAGAAAGCCTTTCCGTTGAGCGTACTGATCTGTGTTGGCGGGGGAGACATGATCTGTAACAAAACAGGTGTATTTTTCAGGTGCGCGGTAAGGCAAACGGGGCTACACTCCCTGACTGGAAGGGCTTGATGGATACGCTGACCCTTATCCTGATCAACGTTATGCTGTATGCGCTCTATGCGAGCGTGACGCTGGCGAATGCCCGCATCTTCGGCGGTTCGCGCGGGGCGAGGTGGTTTGCGGGGGCAAACATCAGCCGGGCCGGGGCGATGCTGTTGGCGTTGATGGTGTCTCGAGCAGTAATGCCGTTACGAGTGGTGGAAGCGCTGACGGGGTTGCTGGCGGTGGCCGGACTGATGATGCTGCACTGGAGTTTTGTGGAGCTGCTGGAGCGGGGACCGCTGCTGCGAAGGACGCAGTATGGGCTGGTTGGCGCGATGGTAGCGGCAACAGTGTATGTGCTGATATGGCCGCCGGATGCGCCAGTGATGGTGGGAGTGATGTGCCTTGTGCTTGCGGTGCAGGCGATGGTGACTGCGTCGGTGGTATTTCGGTTCTCGGGTGAAGATGTGGGTATGGCGGGATGGATGACGGGAGGAGCGCTGTCGCTGTATGCGGCGACGCTGCTGATGCGGGCGCTGGTGACGCTGGAGTACAGGACGGCGGAGTATACGGAGACGGCGGGGCAGATGGCCCGCATTTGGATGGTGACGTGTCTGTTGACGAATGGAGTGGTCGCGTTCGGTTACATGTTTCTGTCGGCGGCGAAGCTTCGGCTGGAGCTGCTGTGGCGGGCGCAGGTGGACGAGCTGACGGGCCTGTTGAACCGGTGGGCCCTGAAGAGGGCGACGATGCGGGAGATTCAGCGGTGCACCCGGTCGAATGGATCGCTGGCACTGGTGATGATGGATCTGGATGGGCTGAAGGTGGTGAACGACACTTCGGGACATGGGTGCGGCGATGTGGTGTTGCAGGCGGTGGGTGGCGTGTTGCAGGAGACGGTGCGTGCACAGGACTCGGTGGCGCGGATGGGCGGCGATGAGTTCTGCGTTTTGCTGCCGGATACAGAGGTGAGCGAGGCTTTGACCGTGGCGGAGCGGTTGCGGGCCGAGATAGAGGAGTTGGTGATTCGGTATAGAGGAGAGACGGTGCGGGTGAAGGCGAGCCTGGGTGTGGCCTCGTCGGAGCAGTGCGGGCTGACGTGGCAGGAGTTGATGGATTGCAGCGACGCGGCGCTTTACCGGGCGAAGCGGGAGGGCAAGAATCGGGTGGTGGTGGCCAGCGCGGCACAGGGATTGATCCGACTGACGACGCCGGAAGTGATTTGGGCAGGAACGACGGAGAGGCAAAAGCAACAGCAAGAACTGGCGGATTGAGCGGGGACACTCCCGCTTGTCGATCGTGACTCCGTTTACTGCGAGGTTGTAGAAGTTCGCTTCAAGGTATTCGAGGTTGAGGGCGAAGTTGAGGTAGTCGGCATCGGTGAGGGTAGCGGCTTGTGCATTTGCAGCCCTGGTGATGCCAGCGAGCGCCAGACCTGCAAGCGCGGTGGTGCCGAGCGAGAGCATCTTGCGCCGGCTGTTGACGATGACTTCGTCTAACTGCTGTGTCTCTAAAGTTGCCATGATGTCGTGTCCTTAGGCTGCGGTTGTCTTGATGGTGCCGTTGAGGCCGCTGGGGAAGAAGCCGCCTTTTGCGACGCCTGCGCCGCCTGCAGCGCCGTAGACGATGTGGAGGACCTGGTCGGTGGTGCGCGAGAAGGCGATGGCGTTGGTGGTGTCTGCAGCGACGATGCTGCCGATGCTGAGCGTGGTCTCGTTGCCTCCGCCGAGCATGCCGCGAAGGGCAGAGACTTGATTGGCCGCGGTGAGGTAGGCCTGGGTGGCTCCGGGCTGGGCTGCGGCGCCAGCGATGAGAGTGCGAATCTCGGCGGCGTGGTAGGCCTCGACTGCCTGAATGCCGGCGGCTGCGGAGAGGATGGTCTTGCTGGTGAGGAGCGTGGCTGCACCGGTGTAGGCGGTTACGCCGACGTCCTCGAAGATGAAGGCTCCGATGAGGAAGGAGTTTTCATCGGCGAAGGGATTGAAGCTTGCGCCGTTAGCGATGCCGGCAGTGGTGGCGAGGGGAGCAAAGAAGGTGAGATCGATGTTTGGCCGAGCGACGGGAGTGGCGCCAGCAGACGTGAGGGCAGAACGGAGGAAACGAACGTGATTGAGCTCGTCCTGGGCGATCTCTACGGCGTACTGAGCGATGGACTGAGTGGCGAAGTTTACTTTTTTGACTGAAGGGGTCGTGGTTGTTCCTGCGCCGGTACCTGCATCGGTAGCGGTGAGGCCAGAGCCGGTCGCGGCGTAGAGATAGAACTCGGCTTCGAGGTACTCGAGGTTGAGGGCGAAGTTGAGAATGTCGGCGTCGGTGATGGTTGGTGTTGGTGTGGGGGTAGGGATTGGGGTCGGGGTGGAGCTGCTATTGTCGCATCCTGCTAGTAATGCGGCTGCTGATGCGCCTGCTGCACCGGTTAAAAAGGTGCGGCGAGTGAGCGCCTTGTCGATCAGGTCGTTGAGTTTCTTTTCCACTGAGCCTCCTTAGGGGAGGGTGCCGGCCGGGCCCTTCAATGGATTCACGCGGAGTAGAGTGTTTTGGATTTAGAGGATGAAGAATATTGTTAGATGGATTGGACGGGGAGGAGCATGAGGTCTTCGGCGAGGCCAATCTCTTTTTGGACGAAGGGCTCGGCGTAGCGGACGCCAGCGAGAAGGCCGTAGTGGCGAGCGGTGGCGAAGGTACGCTCGCGGATGTCTTCTTCGGGGACGAAGAGGCCTCCGCCCTGGGGCTGGGTGGCGTACTGGGAGCGGTAGGCGAGGAGGGATTGCAGGCGCTGCTCGACGAAAGGGGTGATGTCGACGACGAAGGAGGGGCGGACGTCGGCGTAGAGCGAGGCGTAGAGGATTTTGTAGGGGCGGTGGGGTGGATGGCCGCCGGGTGTTTCGATTTTGGCGAGGCCACTAACGAAGCAGGACTCGTAGCCGAGGGTGGCGGTGGTGTAGTGGTCGGGGTGGCGGCCTTGCCAGTAGGGAAGGATGACGACGCGGGGACGGAGGCGGCGAAGGACGGCCGCGATCTTGAGGCGGTTTTCTAGGGTGTTCTGGACGTTGCCGTCGGGGAGGTCGAGGGCTTCGCGGTGGGAGACATTGAGGATTGCGGCGGCGGCATTGGCTTCGGCTTCACGGTCGGCGGCGGTGCCGCGAGTGCCGGACTCGCCCTGGGTGAGGTCGAGAATGCCGGTGCGCCAGCCACGGGCGTGCATGGCGAGGAGAGTGCCGCCGCAGGTTTGCTCGGCGTCGTCGCGGTGGGCGGCGATGGCAAGAATGTCGACTGCTGAGGTAGGGGGTAGGAGGTAGGGAGTAGAAGGCATGGTTGCCTTATAGTTTAGCGATTAAGGGCCGTAATCTAACTCTCAGGCGATCACGATTGTCTCCAGTGACGGCGCGACAGCTATTTTTAACGGATGAGCGCTTATCAAGAATCGCCGCATATCCGTACGCGAGGTCTCTGGAGTCTCGTGGTGTCGTGTTTGCTCTGTGCAGGTGCCTGCCCCCGGGCCGCGATGGCACAGGAGAAGCCGACCGCTTCCTCAACCGACGTGGTCGTCTTCAAGAACGGCGACCGGCTCACCGGAACCGTTATGCGGGGCGTAGGCAACACCGTCATCTTCAAGAGCGATGCCGTTGGCGAAGTCACTGTCCCCATAGATAAGATCAAGGAGCTTCGCTCCAACGGCAGTTTCGCTGTGCTCAAGAAGAACGAAAAGATTACCCGCATCTCTAAGAAGACCGGGAACATCACCTTCAGCGACGACACCATAACCGTCGTCCACCCCAGTGGCGCGCCGGAGTCCGTCCCGGTCAAGGACGTCGCCTTCGTGGTCGATAAGCCGACCTACAACAAGGAGGTAGCCGGCAACCCCGGCATCTGGTACGGATGGAAGGGTTCGTTAGGCGGCGGCGCCACTATCGTCCAGTCGACGACTACCGGCCGGACCTACACGGTTGACATCAACCTGGCCCGCACCATTCCCACCGCGACTTTTCTGCCGCCGCGCACCCGCACCATCTTTAACCTGACCGAGGTCTATGGGAAGCTGAGTACGCCGGTCATTCCGCAGACCACCCCACCCTCACATGATGAGGTTGCCAAGGTGAATATCTTCGACACAAACCTTGAGCGCAACCAATACTTCACTCCCCACATGTATGTACTGACTGGCCTCTCCTAGGGCCATAACTTCTCCGAGGGCCTGGATTTTCAGCAGATTTATGGGGTCGGTCTCGGCGCGACTGTCGTCAGGGATGCCGTTCAACTGCTCGACCTATCTGTCGACGTGCACTACGAGAGGCAGACCTTCCAGCCGCCAACGCCCAACAATAACCTCGTCGGTTCGACCTTCGTCGAGGCCTACAGGCGCACCCTGCCTTACAAGATTCTTTTCGATCAGAGCGCCACCTACATCCAAGCCTGGAACGATCTCCACGCGTACTCGGCCATTGGAACCGTCCGCCTGACGATGCCCGTCTACAAACGCTTCAACCTAAGCTTCAACGTTCGCAACGACTACCTCAACAATCCAGCCTTCGGGTACAAGAAGAACAGCTTCGAGTTCATGACCGAAATCACCTATAGGCTGCCCTGAGCCAAAGCCATGACTGCCGCCGCCTCTCGCCTCAAATCATCGTGCATTCCAGATGGGTGCAGGTCTTCTTCTACACCCTACTCCCTGTTTTTAGTTTGCGGCGTTGGTGAGGGCGTCCATGTAGGCGACGTCGAGAGCGGTTCCCTGGACGGTAATTTGCTGGTTGTTGATCTCGGAGCCGTCGGCGGTGTTGAAGGCGTGGATCTGGCCACCGTAGGCGGTGTAGATCTTGTGCTGGTTCTGGATCCAGCAGAGGCCGGTGAGATCGCCGTAGTAGAAGGGGTTCTGATTGGCGTTGGGATAAGGAACGGTCGCGCTGCCGCCTGGAGTGACGTTCGGGAAGATCTGCGCGGTATTGGCGCCGAGATCGAAGCGGGTGAGGCAGTTGTAGTTCTGGCCATGGGCCTGACGCTCGCCGGTGGCACATGATTGCGAGCCGATCCAGAGAGTGTTGTCGTCGGCGAAGAGCATCTTGGTGTGGTTGCCGTCGGAGATGGAGATGGGAGCGCTGGGAACCATGGTGGAGAGGTTGAGCAGGGTGAGGCGGCCGGCGAAGAGGCCGTCGGGCTGGAGCTGTTGGCCTGCAAGGTAGAGGTTGGTTCCATCGGCCACGACTGCGGTGGCGCCGCCAGGAATGGCTACGCTGCTGGTGACGGCGGCGGGGTAGGGCGCGGTATTGAGGTCGACGGTGAGAGCACCCTGCTGGAGGACGGTGACGCCGGCGGTGTTGCCTCCGCACTCGGGGCCGCAGTTGAGGACGTAGACGGAGCTGCCGTCGAGAGAGAAGTAGGCGTTGACGGGACGGTCGAAGCTGGGGTTGGTGGTGCTGTCGGCGACGGGAACGACGCAGTAGACGGGAAGATTGTAGGGCTGGCAATCGACGGCGCCTGCTGGGGCGGCCTGGTTGGCGTTCAGCTTGAGAACGCGATAGAGCGTGTTGGAGTTGCGAACCATCGCGAGGACGACGGTGTCACCCTGATTGACGAAGATCTTGTAGACATTGGGGAGATTGAGTGGGTAAGACTTGCCGGCGAGATTGTCGATGACTCCGATCTGACCGGTGGACTCCAGGGCAGCGTAGATGTGATTGAAGCTGATAGGAATGGCGAGGGATGTGGATTTGTTGGGTGAGAAGCCGCCGGAGATGGGGGTGCTGGCCTCGGTGGAATAGTTAACGTTGGAGATGCTGCCGTCGGAGTCGGAGTAGACGAAGCCGCGGACCTGCTCCGGGAAGTTGAGTATGGTGCTGGGGAAACCGGAGGAGAAGCCGGAGATATGGAAGGAGCTGTTGGCGTCGAAGATGCTGCTGCGGATGTCGCGCTTGCCGTCGAGGATTTCGAGGCTGCCGCTGCTGCCATTAACGCTGACGCCGACGAGGACGCGGCTATCGATTTTGCTGGGCGGAATGGGGCGATTGGCGTAGGTGTACGCGGGGAACTTGTAATAACGCTGACCGCAGGAAGAGAGGCCGAGAGAGACAAGAGCTATGATGACGCCGCAAAGGGTCTGGGCAGAAAAAAACCTGGAAACAAGACTTCGATTCTTCAACGTGAAAAACTCCAAACCTGAGTGCTGCGGCGGATTTACAAGGCCACTGCTATGCCTCTGAGTATAACAAACGGCGCACTGGACGCGATTGGTCTGAGGGTTTGACGTTTCAACAGGGAGATAGGTTTGGAGCGGGTCGGGGTAGTGGCTTAGGATGAGGGGTACTACCGGAGAAAATAATGTCAGACGCGGTATTGAGCACGAGTACAGATTCTGCTGGGGTAGCCAGGCTATTTACTGGTGCACCGGTGCTGTGCGACGGAGCGATGGGAACGATGCTCTATGCGCGCGGCGTGTTTATCAACCGCTGTTATGACGAGCTGAACCTGTCGCAGCCGGAGATGGTGCGCGAGGTTCATGCGGAGTATCTGCAGGCCGGCGCCGAGGTTGTTGAAACCAATACGTTTGGGGCGAACCGGTATCGGCTGGAGCATCACGGGTTTGGAGATAAGGTACGCGAAATTAATGTTGCCGGGGTAAAGCTGGCGCGAGAGTGCGTGGAGCGGATTCGCGAAAAGCAGGCGAGTGAAGCCTTTGTTGCCGGGTCGATTGGGCCGCTGGGCGTACGGCTGGAGCCGCTGGGCAAGGTGGGGCTGGATGAGGCCCGGGATGCGTTTGCAGAACAGATCAGCGCGATGATTGAAGGTGGGCCGGGGGTGGGGGTGGATCTGCTGGTGATTGAGACGCTGACGTCGCTGGTTGAGGCAGAGCAGGCGATTCTGGCAGCGCGGAGCGTGGCTCCGGACGTGCCGGTGATTGTGATGATGACGGTGGACGAGGAGGGGAACTGCCTCGATGGGGCTTCTGCTGAGACCGCTGCGAAGAAACTGACGGAGTGGGGCGCCGACGCGATTGGATGTAACTGTAGCGCGGGGCCGGCAACGGTATTGAGCGTGATTGAGCGGATGCGGCCGTTGACGTCTCTGCCGCTGGCGGCGATGCCGAATGCAGGGATTCCGCGGGCGGTGGAGGGACGAACGATTTATCTGACGTCGCCGGAGTATATGGCGAGCTTTACGCGGAAGCTGGTGAAGGCGGGTGCGAGCATTGTGGGTGGATGTTGCGGGACGACTCCGAGCTACACGCGAGCGATGAGGAGTGCGCTGCGGGCGATGGATGCGATGGAGGCTGGCGCGCAGGTGATGGAGAAGGTCAGCGCGGATAAAGATGGCTCGGTTGAGGTGAAGAACAAGGTGGCGCCTCCGCCGCTGGCGCAGCGGTCGAAGTTGGGCGCGATGATTGCCGCGGGTGAGTTTGTGCGGATGGTCGAGATTGTTTCGCCGAAGGGGATCGACTGCAGCAAGGAATTGGATGGAGCGGCATATCTGCACAAGCTGGGCGTGGATGTGATCAATGTGCCGGATTCGCCGCGGGCGAGTGCGAGGATGAGCGCGCAGAGTCTGTGCGTACAGATTCAGCAACACGTCGGCATCGAGACGGTTCTGCATTACACGTGCCGTGACAGAAATGTGCTGAGTATCCAGAGCGACCTGTTGGGGGCATCTTCGATTGGGCTGAAGAATGTTCTTTGTTTGACGGGCGATCCGCCGAAGCTGGGGAACTATCCGGATGCGACGGCGGTGTTCGATGTGGATGCGATCGGATTGGTGAATATTGTCCGGAATCTGAATTGCGGGTTGGATATTGGAAAGAATTCGATTGGGGGTTCGACGGGATTTACGATCTCGGTCGCGGCGAATCCGGGTGTGCCTGATATCGATCAGGAGGTTCGGCGGTTTGCGTACAAGGTGGAGGCAGGAGCTGAGTTTGCGATTACGCAGCCAGTGTTCGATCTGCGTGTGCTGGAGGAATTTTTGCGGCGGATCGAACAGTTCCGGATTCCGGTGATTGCGGGAATCTGGCCGCTGACGAGCTTACGGAACGCGGAGTTTATGAAGAACGATCTGCGGGTGAGTATGCCGGAGTCGATTATGTCGCGGATGGCTGCGATGAATTCGCCTGAGGCGGCAAAGGCAGAGGGCGTGAAGATTGCGCGGGAGATGCTCGACGAGGCAAGGCCGATGGTGCAGGGAGTACAGGTGAGTGCGCCGTTTGGGAAGTATGCGGCTGCGGCGCAGGTGCTGGGGCTGGTTTAGGTTGATGGGCTTCAGATTCAGGAGAAAGAATGGCTAGTTTTGAAGAGCAGTTGACGGCGCTGGAAGGCGTGGTCGAGCGGTTGGAGCGTGGGGAGTTGACGCTGGATGAGTCGGTGCGGCTGTTTGAGGAAGGCGTGAAGCTGTCGGAGGCTTGCAAGAAAGAGCTTGAGACTGCGGAAGGACGGATTCAGGTGCTGGTGGAGCGGGGAAGAGGGCTGATCGCGGCAGACCTGGAAGTTGAGGATGATGTTGAAGAGGATGAAGACGAAGAGTAAATGTCCGCGTGGATCCTTATGAAGAGTAATGGAGAATTTCGTCAGGCCGATTGGAGATAAAGCTGTCCTTCGCTCCGCTCATAGGCTCTGAGGTTGCGAAGGACAGATTGCTTAGCCGAATTGCATGATAGGCTTCCACCAGCTCGCGGTCGCCGGGCTTGACGCAGTAACCGCTGCCGCCCATGCCGATCTCCAGATACTTGGATGAACGCGCCGTCGTCCGTCCGCTCCAGCCGGGTGAGCGGCACAAAGGCCTTGGGCTCGACCGTTGCCGGCAGCGTATCGGGATGGATGGTGTCGGCGAAGCTGGTGGTGAGCGCCGGAGGATTTAACGCGCTCTGTGAAGATGGACCCAGAGTCGTGTTGCTGTTGGCGTTCTGCACGAGGCAGACCTGTTTGGCGAAGCCGGTTTTGTTCTCACATTGCGGGAAGGCCGCCTGCGTTAGCAGGGCTGACTGCACTACAAACCACACGGTGATAGGGCGCTTGATGCTCATGATTTTTCCTCTCTCCGCACGGTCGTCTCGGGAGCGGCGAAGGGTTCGCGCCGCTTTGTATTTCCTCGGGAAATCGGGGTGACCGTGCTCATGAACGAAGAATGGAGGAGGCCAGCAGCCGCTGAAAGATAAACGACGTTAAGCCGGGGGAGGGACTTAAGGGATAATCACTGGATCACCGTCGCCCCGTTATGCCGCAAGCAGAGGACGCCATTCCGGCCAAACGGCAAGGTTCCACTCTCCCCCGCGATCTTTGTGGCCGACCATCTGAGAACGGCGGCCATCGGTATCGGGATACCCATCGAAAAAGGCCAGCGGTTTGGCCTTCATAACCTCCGCCATTCGCTCAGCAACTGGCTCATCAACAAGGCGAAGACGGAGCCCAAAACAGTGCAGGGCATCCTCCGGCACAGGAGAATCCAGACGACGATGGATTTGTACGCGCAGGAGGACCGCGACGAAACACGGGCGACGCAAGGGCAGTTTCTTGAAGCCCTCGCAATGCCCCCAACCCTTTTGCAGTGATTGTGGGCTGGGTTGTGGGTTGGCTTTATCGCTCAGAAGGTCTGTAAGTAGCTGATTATATGGTGGGCACAGCAGGATTCGAACCTACGACTTCCACCGTGTGAAGGTGTGGCGAAACCTGCCGGCTGAACATTCTAAAGGGGTTATAAACCGGCAGAGTGGCCAAAAACCGGCTATCTGGGCGTTATTTGCAACAAGAATGCAACAAAGAATTCTTAGGCGTGGGCAGGGCTGACTGTGGAGGGTCAGCCCGTTCTATTGCCACTTGGCTTCCGTTCTGTGAACGTTACGTCGGGTCTCGATATTCTCGCGTTTGGGGCGTGAGCCCGGACATACAAAACCGACTATTCCGGTTTCAGGAAGAACTCGGGAGGCTTCCCATAAAGGTCGGCGAGACGGATTAGTTCCATTACATCCAGTCGGCGATCCCCCGATTCGGACTTTGTCACAAACGTGTAAGACATCCCCAGGCGTTCCCCCACATCTCGCTGTGTAAGGCCTGCCGCTTCTCGCGCCGCGATTAACTTGGCCAGAAAGGCATCGTAACGGGCTTGGAAAGGCGCGGTATGGGCTTTGCGCGATTTCCGAGTTTCGCCCTCCGCTGGCCTGCCCATCCCTCTAGTGTGGGTAAGCCTTGCGATGTTCCCTAATAAGGAACAAGAATAAAAGCTGACGGAAAGGCTCCTAATGACCCACGATTACTTCGAATGTCCTGAACTATCTGGCAAGACCATCGAGAACCTGAAACTTTACAAGGACTCTCCTGAGCGGTGTGAAGTGCTCATCGAGTTCACGGATGGAACATCATTCTCGTGTGCCTTGGACATTCAGAGCACGATCAAAGCAAGCTTAATCCGTACAGGAATTGGTACACCGGACATTCTTCGTGAGTACCTCACATAGCCTTGGTTATTCCTTTCTGGAATAACGGAACAACTAAATGTTATTGGACTCCGAAAGCACATCGCCTTAGCTTTGCGCCATGCTGACGCATGCAGTCAGCGGAGGTGCAAAGTGGACCAAATCCTTCCCGTCCTTCGATCGGATCAGCAATCCGTTCGGTTGCCTTTTAGAATTGGCTATTCTTCAACACTAGGGACCTCCATCAAGAGGTCAACCCCCACTCGAAAAGAAACCCTGGAACGCACGATACGCGCGTTAGCTCCAGCACTCGTGGCACTCTCGTTTGCTACCGTCGCACATGCACAAGGAACGATGGACTTCTCTGGGGCTCAGACCCTGATGGCAACGTTCAAGACATTCGCCATCTACGCTGGCTCTGTCATCTGCTTTGGAGGGCTCATCTTCGCAGGCATTCGGATGATGAGTGGCCGTTTTCAGGACGCTATCCCGGGTCTATTTGGTGCACTATTTGGGGCTGGCGTTCTGGGTTGGGGTGCAGGATGGATCGGCTCCCTCACCGGGCAGTCGATGTGAGGCCATTATGCACACGACCAGGCGAGGGGAACCGTTACCGATCAATCAGGCATTGAATAGGCCGAGAGCCAAGCTAGGGCTCGATCTCTCAGCCTGGATGGTGATCGTATTTGTGACTGTAACGGCTTTCCTCGCAGGTTTTCGAATAGTAGCGATCTTCAGTTTTCCGATGCTCTCAGCTAGTGCATGGTTCATCGTCCGCAAACACCCAAAGATGTTCCAACTCTGGGGCCTAAGCCTCAATCAGAGGTCTTATTATGACCCGCGCAAATACTGAGCAGTCCAAGCACACACCGTGGTTTGCTAAGGCCGGAGCGGCTTGCAGCATCATCCCAATCTCCCGCTTTGTCGGCCCGAGCATCTTCGCGCTCAAGGGAGGTGGGTATGGATGCCTCTTCTCCCTGACAGGAAGGGACGAAGAAAGTTTGACAGATCTGGAACTTGAATCTCTTGTGCGCTCGATCGAAGGTGCTTTACGCGGATTGCCTGAAGACTCCTGCCTCTATCAATACACCCGCGTAATGTCAGGGTTTCCTCTTACCCGCCCCGTCAAGTATCCGAATCCCGTAACAGAAGTATTCACGGGTAACCGCCTTGCATTTCTCGATAAGACAGCGTCTCTGCGACGCATTGACCTTCATTGGGCCCTCACAATGGAGCCATCAAGAGTCAAAGCCTTTGAGCGCAAGCCAAGTGAGCACTCCAACGACACATCCAGAATGTTGGCAGACCTCGAAAAGACAGGGACTCTACTTGAGGGACATCTTGGCAGTTCCCTTGGGCTGCGCCTACTCGGAAAAGCCGAAACCTTCCAGTTCTTCAGCCATCTCTTCAACCTGGAGGAATGGTCAGGCCAGGACCAGCTCCGTGGCGACACCGGCGTTGACCGGCAGATCGTCAAAAATCCGGTTGCCTGGCATAGTGACCACCTTCAAATCGGTAAGCGCTATGTACAGATGTTTTCTTTGAAGACGACGCCCGAGGCTTCGCGTCCTTGCCTCTTCTCCGGCCTGTTCAGGCTCGACTGTGACAGTGTGTTGTGTTCTACATGGAGGGTGAAGTCGACGTCGGCAGCACGCAGTGAGATCGACGCTCAGGAGAAGTTCATCTCCTTCTTTAAAGTCGGTGTTCTCCAGCGAGTAATGAGCGGTCACGATACCGCTTCGTTCGACAGCGGAGCAGGAGCGAAGGCCGCCGACAATAGCGTCAATGATTTGAGCGAAGTAATCCGCTCACTCGACAAGAAGGCGCAAGGGGAATACTCCCTCCGACTGCTCTTGGCTGCCCAGAACCCGGAACAGCTTCACAGCACGATTCCAGCTATACACCGGGTCTTCGTTGATGCACGCGCGCAGGTGATGGAAGAAACCCTTGGGAACCTCTCAGCCTTCTATGCCATGTTCCCTGGCAATCACAAGTTCAATGTCTTTCCGCTGTGGCTGTCGGAGGATCATCACGCCCGGCTGTCTTCTGTATTTGCTCCGCATCTGGGACATCCACATTCCGATGACCTCGACTCCGAGTACTTGAATGTCTTCGAAACCCGCACGCGGACGCCCTTCTTTCAGGATGTCTATGTGGACGGTGTGCGCGTCATGCTCATCATTGGACCAACCGGCACCGGGAAGTCGGTGCACGGTAACCAGATGATTGCGCTTGAACAGAAATACGGCGGCTTCAGCTACATCTTCGACATAGGAGGTAGCTATGAGAGCGTGATGGAACTCTACGGCGGTCGCGTGGACCGAGTAGACAAAGACGGCCCGCGACTGAACCCGTTCGCCCTGGAGCCGACGGAAAGCAACATCAAGTTCCTGTACTCCTTCATCAAGCTTCTGCTGACGAACGGGGGCGCAGAACTGGAGCCGGAAGACGATGACGTGATCCACAAAGCGGTGCAGGATATGTATCTGCTCGATCCTGAGAATCGGCGGCTATGCAACCTTTTTTTGCCCAAGAAGCTCGACCGATATCTCTCAAAGTGGGTTGGCAGTGGGATCTATAACGCCATCTTCGATAACGTGCAGGACAGCCTATCGCTCTCGAGGCTTCAATGTTTCGACTTCCAGGGCGTAAACAATGAGCAGTATGCCGACCTGATAGAGCCGCTGATGGTCTGGCTGCTCCGACGCATTAGCGATGTACTGTACGACCCCGCGAATCTTGGCGTTCCGAAGCACATTCTGATTGAAGAGATCTTCTCTTCGATGAAGAACAAGCAGCTCCTGGAGGGTGCACTGGCTTCCATCAAGACCGTCCGCAAGAACCTCGGCGGTGTCACCATGATCGGACAGTCCGCCGACGATCTCGGCGCGAACGCAGACAGTATCGTGAACTCCTGCACTTCGTTCCTCTTCCTGAAGGACGCGACATTCAATCGAAAGCGGTATGCGGAACTGTTCAACATGAACGAACAGCAGATCGCTCTCTTCGAGAGCTTGCAGGACCGCGAAGGTCTGTATATGCGGCGGGACGGCATCACAAAAGTCATCACACTGAATCTCGACCGGCGCAGCTATGCCACTTTCTCCACAAAGCCGAAGGACCGGGTGCGCCGGTCGAGATTGATCGCCAAATACGGACTTTCCGAGGGCATCGAGCGATTCGCTCAGGGTGAAACCCTGTAACCAACTTTTGAACAGAAGGGCCACTGCAATGAAACCACTCGTCCCCATCGTCGTATCTGCCGGACTCGCGCTGGCCTCTGCTTCTGTGACTTGCCATGCCGCCGCAGAACCTCGTCGCCTTCAGCCGAATGCGCCGCGCACCGTCACGATAACGGAGGCCGACACGCCTCCTGTGATTCGCGCGGGCCTTTTGCAATCGACGTTGATTGTCCTTCCTGCCGAGGAGAAGGTCGCCAACGTATTCGCTGGGGACACGGTGGATTGGGTCTTCGATGGCGGCCATGTCGCCAGCCGTTTTATCAGCGTCAAGCCGAAGGTGTCTAACGGCTCGACGGACGTTCACATCGTATCCGACCACGGGAACGAGTACACATTGCAGTTACGGGAAGTGTCTAACGAGGACGATCCCCATTTTGACTCGAAGGTCTTCATCGCTCCCGGCGATAAGGTGGCGAAGGATCGACTGGCCGAGCTACCGGTCTTCGTACCTGCCTCGGAGCTGGATAGGGCGAAACAGGAGGCGGCTGCTGCAAAGGCCGCGGAAGCAGCGGAGCTCAAAGCAGAGGAGACCAAAGCCGAGCAGTACCGGAGCCAGTATCCAGGGAGCCTGCACTTCGACTATGCCTGGGATCAAGCAAAGGGAAAGGCGCTGGGTCTGCAACAGATATGGCGCGATGACAGGTTCACCTATCTTCGAGGCCAGTTCCAGGAGACGCCTGCCCTCTACGAGTTGAAGGACGGCAAAGGCTCGCTTATCAATTTCGATTTCAACGCGGGCTTATATATCGTGCCCAAGGAGTTGGAGAGTGGGTATCTCGCCATCGGTAAACAAAAGGTGGAGTTTCATCGCACCGTAGGGAGAAACTAGCGATGCTCGAACCCAATCACAATTCGCCCGCTACAGTTCCGGAGCAGCCCGAGGTGAAGCCACCGCTGCGGAAAAGTATGCCGGTGGTCATCGCGCTTGTAACGATCCTTGGACTCATCGGCATCGCCAACGTTTCGAGCTTGGTGAGCGGGAACAAGAAGTCTGCACCGGTGAGCGCGCTTCCAATGCGACCAGCCACAGCAAACCCGCAACAGGTATCCAGCTTCGAGACACAGCAACAGATCCAGGCGCGTCGCGACGCGGAAGAGCGACAACACCAGCTGGAGTTGGCCGCCGCCATGGAGCAGCTTCGGACAGCTCAAGACGTCCCTGGACCGGAGACAGCCGGAGCGCCAGCCATGACTGCGGCACAACGCGCCGCAATCTATGGCGATAGCCCAAATGCACCGAAGCAGACCTCCAATGTCTCGCAGGCGGAGGCCGAAGCGAAGCAAAGAACCCTCGCACGAGAGAAACAGCAACGGGATGCAATCAACAGCGACACGGTCGCGATTGATTTCTCCCATCAGGAAGGTACTTCGACCCCCGCCGTCGTCGCACCGCCTACCGACACGGTTCAAACACTAGGCGGAGCTAATAGTGCCGGAGTTGCCGATAGAGGGAGCAACCAGAGGCCAGACAGCATGCAACTCGGGTCGGCACAACAAACGAAACTTGATGGCAAAATCAACCCGATGGCCGGATATGATTTCGACGCCTATCAAGGTCGCCTCTATCGCATCTTCGAAGGAACAGTGTTTGAAGGCGTCGTTACCAGCCACATTGACGGTGGTATGAGTGGCCCGATCCTCGTCATGCTGACGACCGACTATTACTCCCACGACCATCAGCAGCTTCTCATGCCGCAGGGCACCCGCATGATCGGGACTGTCCAGAGCGTCGGCAATGCCCAGCAGAGAAAGATGTTCGTGACATTCCACCGTGCTGTGTGTCCAGATGGTTTCTCCCTGGATTTTGACAAGTACATCGGTCTCGATTCGCTGGGGACTACGGGCCTCGCGACGAAAGTGGACCACGGTTATCTGATGGCCTTTGGAGCGGCTGCTGCCGTGGGTGGTCTTGGTGGCTTGGCTCAGATCGGCAACAACGGAAATGTTCTCACCTCGTCAACCCAGATCCGCAATGGAATTTCGGCGGAAACAGCTCAGGAGGGCGAGCAAATCCTGAACCACTTTCTGAATCGTCTTCCGGTTATCACACTGAAGGAGGGCTCAAGGGCCCGTGTGTACGTGGGCAGAGACATTCTGATTCCGTCTTACGCGGAGCATCGCGTTGATCCTGCTCCATAGGAGATCCGATGAAGTACAGGATCGAAGATCGCAGCATTGTTCACAAACGGATTTTGCTCGTCCACAATGCACCTAACTATTTTTCTAAATATTGAGAGGTTCTATGAAATTCAACACGAAGAATCATCGCAGGTGGACCATTGGGGGTACGGTATTGCTATTAGCCGCAACACCGAGCTTCGCGATCTTCGGCTTGGGAGATATCGTATTCGACCCCACCAGCTATGCCAGCCTGGTGTCCCAAGCGACGACGGCCCTCAACCAGTTCAAGACTATCGAGAATAACGTCACCCACTTCTCGTTCAAGCAGCAGTGGCAAACTGCTCTCAATACGCTGAAGAACGCAAACGTCAAGGATATGTTTGGCGAGACAAATGGCATGAGCACAGCACTCAATACCGATTCGCCGACAGCATCATCGACGGCGTGGACGGCTGCAACCGTCTCGTTGGACAGCAACGCAGCAACCTATCTGCAAGGGATGACTCCCGGTAGTGCCCAGTCGTCGCAGCTCGCCATGATTGAGGCATCCGATTCAGTCTCTCCCGATTGTCTGACTGCCATTGGTCAATATCGGAGCGCGAGGTCGCAAAATGCCGCGGCAACGAGTTCTCTAGCAGCGGAACAAATCGATGGCAGTGATACCACAAACAGCGAAGTGGAACAGCTCAACCTTCTGAACGCTTCAGAAGCACAGAAGATGTCCGAGATGCAGTCGCAAGGCGTCTTGCAGGCCTGCCTCGCTTCGCAGATGACAGTTTCCAACATGCAGCTGCGGAATGCTGCTGTACAAGATCTGAATACGGCTGCCCTCGTACAGCAACAGCGTGCGACGAATGACACCAGCGCCGCAAATGAGGGAAGCACTTGGAGTACCTATCTTCCTTAATCGGAGACAAGATGCCCAATGCAATCAACACGAAGATACTTATTGCGATCCTCGCAGTTCTCGCAGCCATCGGCGGAGCGGTCGCCTACCGACGGCACGAGACAGCGGCAGCCGCGGCTGCCGCTCAAAAAACGGCAGCCATCCTCCAACAGCAGCAAAAAGATGCTGACGAGCAGAAAAAGCGTGACGAGGCCTTCAGGCAGCAGGTGGAAAAGAACCGCAAGCACCATAATTCCGCCGCTGCCCGTGAAGGCAAAACCTGGAAGTCGTATGTTCCTTAATCTATTTTGAGAGAGCACTCTTATGGTTTCAGTCATATTTCTGGCGCAGACGCTTCCGAGCGCGGGTTCAGGTGTGGATTGGCTATACCAGTTCACAAATAATCTGACCAATCTGACTACCCAAAACGGTGGGGCTTTGACGCAACTAGGCCTCATAGAGTTAAGCGCCATTGCTCTCTTTACGTTGATCAGCATGGTCGTCAACTGGAATACCAGCGGCATGACTCTCCGGTTTCACACCCATCCCGTACGCGCGGACGATCTAACCAACTTTCTCATGCGGCTTATCATCTGCTCCCTGCTGGTGAACTATTGGGTTAATCCATTCCCCGGTGCGAGTTTCGGCATCAATCATTTCTTTTCCTATATCGCCCAGGTGATGGTTGCAGCTTTCGACCAGAATTCACTCGATTCCCTACTGCAGCTGCTCAAGACGGCCGGCGACAATACTGCAATGCCGTCTTTGATGGCTCCGATCCAGATCCTGTGCTACTTTCTCGTGCAGATTCTTTTAGGCCTCGCATCGGGAGTACTGTTTCTCATCAATTGCAGCTCCTTCATCCTCTACGGTGTGACGGCGCTTTTCGGCCCGATCTTCGTTCCATTGCTGATGACCAAGATGTTCCGAGCAAAGTTCTTCCACTTCCTCGATGTTCTTATCGCCTTCGCCATGATTCGGGCGGTGGCAGCAGCCTTCATCTTCGTGTGGTCCGGGTTTATGAATGGATTTATCCAACAGACGTTTAATGGGAACTATTCAATGGAGATGTGGCTGGCAAATCTAATCCCTTGCACGATGGTTTTCATCGCGTTCATCATTAATATGTTGTTCATTCCGAGCATGACCCAAGCGATTTTCGGTGGAGCGGCGGGCATGGCCGAAAGCGTCACAAAAGTGATTGGTACAGCAACATCAATTGGAGCGGCAACAGGGGGAGCTTAGCGCTATGTTTCGGTTTGTCTTGGAGGTCGCTTTCATCCGTCGGGTCCTACAAATGCGCTTTGTCAGGTACGCACTTGTTGTGCTGTTTTTCGGTGCTCTGATCGCTGGCGTGATCTACGCCCGCGTAGTCTTAAACGCTCTCGATGAAAGGAGCCCTTCTCCCCATGCCCACACAAACAGCGCCCATTGAGGGTCCGTTGACGCCCAAAGAAGCCATGCTCACGGATTATGTCGGGAACGAGGTCTATGCCTCTCACTATGCTGAGCGAAAATTGAGCCGGTTTGTGATCGGAGTAGAGACAGTATTGCTAATCGGCTCGATGGGGCTGATCTTCTCGCTCGCGCACCACCCCATCACCAATCGCTACATCCGCATTGACGAGATGGGCCGGGCCCAGGCCATCGCTTACAGTGACCTCAACTACAGCCCGCGAGAAGGTGAAGTACGAACCTATCTGACGGATTGGGCTAACTATCGCTACACCATCAACCGCGACATCATCGCGAAAAAGTATCCTCTGAACTACTACTTCCTCTCGCAAGCGCTTGCCTCCCAACTGATGACCGAGGACAACTCCGATCACCTTGTCTCCCAGGTGGTAGCCGGACAGATTGAACAGAGCGATGTGGAGGTTAGGAACGTCACTATTACCTCCATGTCGGAGGAGACCGTCCAGGGAGCCAGAATCGCGCGCGGTACGGCTCTCATAGCCTTGGACAAGCTCTATACTCCCCGGAACTCTAGGGAGCCGAGGACGGAGCATTGGGCGGTTACCGTGACCTACTATTTGAATCCCAAGCAGGTAAGCGACCAGGCTAAGATCTTCCCTCAGTTCGAGACGATCAACCCACTTGGTTTGACCGTTACCGAGTTCCACGAAAACAGGCTGTCTGTCGATCCAATTGCGCCCGGATCGAATGCACGGCCGCCGACGATCGAAATCCAGCCGACATCGGGGGCCATACGATGAGCTACCACCTCATTCTCCCGTTCTTTCCCGAGGAAATACGAGATTTACTGCTGGACTCCTCTATCTCGGATCTGATGATCAACGGCACCAGCGGAGTATTTGCGGATCGTGGCGGCATCGTGCAGCGCATCCCGTTGGCAACGCCTTACACGAATGAGCGGTTGCAAGCGGCGATTGAACGTATCGCACGCATCCTCGGACAGGACCTGACGCTCCAAAATCCAATCCTAAATACCCGCCTGCCAGACGGCTCCCGTGTCGCCGTCGTTGGTGCGCCATCTTCGATCAACGGGCCAACGCTCACGATACGCAAATTCAATCGCTGGTACACGTCGGATGAATTGATTGCTTCGGGCAGCTTGCCGGCACTTGTGCGCGACGCAGTAGTAGGCCTTATGAACGACAAAAAGAACGGAATCATCAGCGGTGGAACCGGTTCCGGTAAGACAACCCTGATGAAAGCCCTACTTGATCATGTTCCGGAGCACGAGCGCCTCGTTGTCATTGAGCAACCGGCGGAATTGAAGGTCTCCCATCCGAACGCCGTTCGCTGGGAGGCCGTGGAGGCTATTCCAGGGCAGGTTGCTATCACTCCTAGCCAGTTATTGTCCGCCGCTCTTCGCCACCGTCCCGACCGCATCATCATGGGTGAAATACGCGACGAGTGCGGCTATGACCTGCTACAGGCTATGAATACCGGGCACGGTGGAACTCTCTCCACGATCCATGCGAAATCGGCGTGGGATGCGCTCTATCGTTTATCCGACTTGGCCCTGAGTGCGCGGGTCAATTTGAATCACTCATTCATTCGTTCCGAAACTGCAGAGGCGATCGATTTCGTTCTCTATTGCGAGCGCGACGAGAAAGGCCGGCGTCGAGTTCGCGAACTTGTCAAAGTCAACGGCTACACCCATGCGGACCAGAGCTTTCAGACGGAGGACCTTTACCGGGCTTCCGCGGCCTGAGTAGCGGCATCCAGCTAGAACCAAACCCGAATCCGAGGTCATTTCGATGTCCGATTATGCTGCCTTTTTGGCTGCGCAACCAAACTCGTCTCTGAAATCGTTTCGCATGCTGATTCCGAATTGCTGGAGACGCAACGGAGGGTGCTCAATACCTCCTTCCAACGGAGCGAGTGCCATTCGAATATTCGCTGGGGACTGGATGAACTCTGCGTGCCGAGACGCGAAGGATGTCTTTGGTGCATCGGGGAATCTGCCGCCTCGTATCCCGTCCTCTACTCGGGGTCACGCTTCGGGGCCAAGCCGGCGCCCTGCGGCTCGGCGTCGCTCTGCTTCGCTTTCAGCGCCCCTGCAGGGTCTCGGTCCCTCCCAGAACAAGTTTGAAAGCTGCGGCAAAGAGCGCCGCTCAAACTTCTTCCGGGCCCCGCCAAGAAAGCACTCCTTGGCACTTGGGAGCCGGGCCCTCTCGCTGGGCTTCGCCTAGTGTGACCCGAGCAGGATACGGGAACTCAACGAAACGGAGATCACCACCATGTACCAGAACAAAGTCACCCTCATCGGCTTCCTCGGCAACGACGCAGAAGTTCGCTCCAACGACAACCGCAGCCTCGCTACCCTCTCGTTGGCAACCAAGAGCTCCTACAAGAAGGACGGTAAGTACATCGAGCACACCGAATGGCACCGATGCGTCGTCTTCGGCAAACTCGCAGAGTTCGCCAGCACGCTGAAGAAGGGAGCTCATATCCAGGTCGAGGGTGAACTGCGCAGCCGCAAGTATGACAGCAAGAAGACGAATTCAGAACAGACCCTCTGGGAGATCCGGGTGAACTCGATTCTCAAGCTGGATCGAGCTGCCAAATCGACCGCGGAAGAACAGGAGCAGGATGACGCTCCAGAGGAGGAAGTGGCCGCATAGGCCGTTTCCTCATCCATCTATTGGAAGCTCGGCTGACGCCGGGCTTCCATACCGTTGAGGTTTCGCAATGGACTTGAAGTTAGCCCAAGAGTTCCTCTCTCGTTGCTTCTCCCCCGAGGAGACAATAGCTCTTCTGTTGCGGAGAGAAGCATCCGCAACAGCCACCCAACGGATCGTTACGTTAGAAACTATTCTCGCGCCTCGCTACCTGCGTTGGCTGTCCTATGAGAATGCCAACGGCGCGAACATTTACGTTGCTGCCAATCCACTGCGCTCTGGCAGCCGGAAACGTACCAAAGAGAGCATCGCTTCCGTTCGCCATCTATATATAGACATCGACACTGATGGAGATGCTCGACTCGCTTCGCTGAGGACATCGGATACGGTTCCGACGCCGACCGCGATCCTATCTACATCTCCAAACAAATATCAGGTGCTTTGGCGTGTTGAAGGTTTTGACTTCGACACGCAGGAAAGCGCTCTAAAGCAACTTGTCATCGCATTCGGCGGTGATTCTGCGTGCACGGATCGCAACCGGGTCCTCCGTTTGCCGGGTTTTTTCAATCGCAAATACGACCCCGTTCACCGCGTGACCGTCGAATATCCCTGCGCATTGGTCTGGACGCCTGTCGACTTTCGCCTTGAGACAGCAGTACCGAACGCGTTGCTCTTCAACGACGCCATTCCTTTACGCAGGCAGCCTGGGAAGCACAGCGCTTCGGAGACCGATTGGGCGTGGGCTTCCACTGAACTCGCCAGCGGGAAAGATGCCGTGAAACTCACTCGCGAACTGGCTTCGCGACGTTCTGATAAGCCAAATCCTCTCTACTACGCACAGCGCACGGTTGACGTCGCATCGGCGCGTCTCTGGTTCATCGAAGGCATAAGGATCGACGACGTGATTACGATGCTCGAGTCCAGACGTCGCTTCGAACTTCCCCCTGCACTTTGCTATACGCGCGCGAGAGAGATTGCCCGGACCGCAATGCGCATGATTACCCGCAATAGCGTCGCACATTCCACCACTAAGGAGACCCACAATGCCACTACTTGAAGTCATCCAAACACGACAAATCAGCGCGTCTATCCGCCTTACTGACGCAACCGCGACACAGGTCGATCAGTATGCAGCCTTCATCCGTGCTTGCGCCGATGATGTTGTCGAACAGGCACTCACCTATGTCTTTAGCAAGGATCGCGACTTTCAGGAGTTTCTCAAGACGCCGGAAGCGACGCAGGTTGCTTCGACTCTTCGCGTCCGCAAAGCGCCAGTTCCGGAAGCAGCAGAGTCGCCTGCAAAGAAGCCGGCAAACGGGGTGCATTCCCCAGTACAAACCTCAGCTTTCGTGGCGGGATTGAAGGCATGAATCCTCCAGTCAAATCCGTGGCAGGGCCACAACGGTGCTTCGCACCGGAAGAATATTGACACTCCACCCCTAACAGGGTCGTGCGGGTATACCAAGGTAAACCTGCACAAACAAAAGGAAATACGCTAAAGCCGGTATACGCAGGTATACCGGCCCGGAGTCATCAAAATGTCACTCCTCACTCCAGTAAACGGCACAAATAAGACGACCAACAAAACTGTATTCCGCAACACCACGCACTGCCTGAAATTGACGGAGGACGAAGCACGGTTGGTGGACGAAGTCGCCACCGCGAAGGGCGTTCCACGTAGCGAGTGGATGCGCGACGTGATCCTTCGCGAGCTGCATTGCGAGCCCGCGTCCGATCCTTCGCTGGCGGAGATCCTTGGCGTGCGCCTGCTGTTGGTCAATGTCCTTCGCCCACTCGCCGCAGGACAGAATCTCTCGCTCGAAGCGTTCGACAAACTGCTTGACCAGATCAGTAATTTGAAACACGAGATGGCCGGAAAACTTCTGGCCGAAGGAAGGAGATAAGGCAATGGCAAAGACAACGTGGGGTCGCAAAGAGACGATCATCTGGCCGCAGAACCGGCCCATCTATACCTATGTCGCGATCATTGCCGCCATCATTCTTACGCTTCTGTTTTTGTATGGCCGCCTTCGGTTCATCGGTACGCCGTTGCAGCGGTTCTACACGCCGGTTTATGTGCGTACTTCCATCTTGGGATCATTCAGTCGCACGAACCGCAGCCAGTATCGGATGCTATTTCTGACGGGACGTGGCATTCAGCCTAGTCCTGCCATGAATGATGATGTAGTGCGTGGCAAGACCGTGGAGCCGGGAGGCCGAATCATCCCTCTGGCGCTTTCCTCCGCTGCGCTCCAGCATGGCGATGACTTGCTCTTTCGCGGCCCGGTGCGGAGCTACGTGGACGCTTGGTTGTGCGACTACCTCAAGGTATCTATCTATAACGGTAACGACCTGTCCGCGATCTTAAGAGCTCCGCTGCTTTGTGGCGCGGGACTCTTTCTGGTACTCCTGCCGTTGGCCGTCACCAAGGACGTGAAGCGCCAAAAATCGCTCAAGTACGGACGGCGGCTGAAAGGCCCGGAACGGCTTACGCCGCAGGAGTTCAATCGGACAATCAAAGGTAATGGCATCGGCTTCAAGAGCGATGGCATAAAGGAGATGATTCGCATTCCGGCAAAGGCCGAAGCGCAGCACATGCAGATCATCGGCGACACGGGGGCCGGTAAGTCCGCGATGCTTTTTCAGGTACTCCGGCAAGTCCGAGGCCGGGGAGATTCCGCCATCGTGTATGACCCGGCACGCGAATTTGTGAAACGATTTTACGACCCAACGCGTGGTGACGTGATTCTCAATCCCCTGGACAAACGCTGCCCTTATTGGGGACCAGCCGAGGAGCTACGCAGCCGCTCCGAAGCAAAGGCCCTGGCCGCGTCCCTCTTCCAGCCGCCGCAGGATCGGAAGGGTGAGTTTTTTATCGAATCACCGCAGAAAATCTTTGCCTTTCTGATGGCGTATGGGCCAACGCCCGATGAGCTGGTGCGGTGGATGTCGAACCCGGATGAGATCGACCGCCGACTGAAAGGCACGGAGCACGCGCACCTGATTGACCCGCGAGCGCACCAGCAGCGGGCCGGTGTTCTCGGCTCGCTTGGCCTGGTTGCTGACAGCCTGCGTTTGCTTCCCAAGAGAGACGAAGGCAATGGCGCATGGACGGCAACCGAATGGGCCGAGAAGCGGCAGGGCTGGGTCTTCATCACCTCGCTTCCAGCGGAGCGCGAAGCCCTCCGGCCTTTGCAGAGTTTGTGGATCGACTGGCTGGTTTTGCGGCTGCTGAATGAGCCGACCAAAGAGCAAAAGCATGTCTGGTTTGTGATTGACGAACTGGCGAGCTTGCAGAAGTTGCCGCAGCTTCATACTGCGATCACCGAGGGGAGGAAAAGCCAGAATCCCGTAGTGCTTGGCTTCCAAGGAAAGGCACAGCTTGAATACCTGTATGGGCATCTCGCGGAGGTGATGCTGTCACAGCCTGCGACCAGCGTTTGGCTCACGACGAAGGAACCGAATGCCGGAGAGTGGGTCAGCAAATTCATCGGCAAAGTCGAGATTGAGCGGCTGCGCGAGACGCACTTCGATGGAACACGAGCGGGACACAACTTCACCATCGAAAGGCAGGTCGAACCGCTGGTATTAGAGTCGGAAATTTCCGGTCTACCCGACCTTCATGCCTTCATGAAATATCAGAATTATGTAACCTATTTTTCATTTCCATACTTTGATATGCCCGAAGTCGCCAAGCCCTTTGAGCTGCGCGAGCGCACGGACGACAAGCTCCCTTACGATCCCAAAGCCGCGCGCGGCGGCAGGTCGGAGGCAGAACTGAAGCAGGAGCCGGAAGCCTCGGCTCCGTCACCCGAACCTATCGAGCCTGCGACTTCGGAAGCGATCCAGCCGGAGCTTTCCACCGTCCCTGATGCCCACGAAGAACAGAACGTGATTACGCACGGTTGAGATGCCATGCTCAATATCTCCAAGCCGCTCTCCGCAAGCCAGGCACAGACGTACCACGCCAAAGAGTTCACCGCCGCCGAGCAAAACTATTGGAAGCATGGCGACACCATTCAGGGTGAGTGGCATGGCAGACTGTCGGTGAAGTTTGGTCTGTCGGGTGCTGTGGGAGCCGAAGAGTTCGCCCGACTTTCTGCAGGTCAGCACCCGGAGACGGGTAAGCAGTTGGTATCGCATCGCACTGTCCATGAATACCGGAACGCTGACGGTAAGACGGTCTCGCCCGTAGAGCATCGCGCGGGCTGGGATGCGACGTTTTCAGCGCCCAAGTCCGTCTCACTCACCGCCCTTGTCGGCGGCGATGAGCGCGTGCGTGAGGCGCATCGGGAAGCCGTCGACGTGGCTTTAAATGAATTGGAGCGCTACACGCAGGCCCGCATCGGCGGGAGTCATCCTGCCGAAACCACCGGGCACTTTGCGGCGGCGAAGTTTGAACATGATACCGCCCGTCCAGTAGACGGCTACGCTGCGCCGCAGCTTCATACCCATGTGGTCGTCTTCAATATGACCGAGCGCGAGAATGGTAAGATGCGGGCTTTGCAACCCCATTCGCTTTTTGAAAGCCAGCAGTTTGCAACGGCTGTTTATCAGTCGCATCTGACGTACAAGCTCCGCTTTCTCGGTTACGAGATCGAAGCTGGCAAGAGCGGTGCACCCGAGATCAAAGGCTATAGGCAGGAGTACCTTGACGCTTCCAGCCCGCGCCGCCAGCAGATCGAAGAGGGCCTGTCCCGCAGTGGTTTTACCGGGCCGGAGGCCGCGCAGATTGCGGCGCACAATACCCGCGATAAGAAAGTGATTTTGTCTCCCGATATAATCCTGGCCGCGCACAAACAGATTGCCGATGAGTTCGGCAATCAGGCTGACCGTGTGGTGACCCAGGCGCGGGAGCGTAGGAAAGAACAGACGCAGGAGCAACTAGAACAGGAGCGGCGTCAGCATGTACGGGAGGCCGTTACTTTCGCCCGCGATAAAGGCTTCGAGCGTGAGGCCGTGGTGGACGAACGGGCGCTTTTTGTCGATGCGTTGCGCCGGGGAATGGGCGAGATGACCTACCCGGAGGTTCGCGCCAGCTTCGAGGCGCGCGTCGCTTCCGGCGAGTTCAAAGAGATTGCCCAAGACGGCGTGAAGGCCGGACGCAGGTTCACGACCGCGGCGACCATCAAGGCCGAGAGTGAAATCGTGCAGAAGGTACAGGACGGGCAGAGCCGCGCACCGCAGATCATGCCGATTGAAACCGCAGTCCCACTTGCGGATACACGCGCTCACTTCAATGCCACCCAAAAGAGGGTTGTCGAGGAAGTTCTTACCTCGCGCGATCGGATACAGGGATTGCAGGGACGGGCCGGATCTGGGAAAACTTCGGTCCTGGCGACCATACGCGAAGGAGCGGAAAAGAACGGCTACGCCGTGGAAGGTTTTGCGCCGACTTCGCGTGCCGCGAAGCAACTCCGCGATGCTGGAATCAAGGCGGACACCTTGCAACGCTTCCTCGCAAGCGGCGGTCTGCAGGCCCCCGGCGATCCTGCGAGCAAGCATCTCTATATGCTCGATGAATCCTCTCTTGCATCGACGCAGCAAATGCGCGACTTCCTGAGCAAACTTGCCCCACAGGACAAGGTGCTGTTGATTGGCGACACCCGGCAGCACCAGGGCGTTGATGCCGGAAAGCCCTTCGAGCAGCTACAAGAAGCGGGCATGAAGACCGCGCAGCTTGATCAAATCATGCGCCAAAAAGATCCCGCGCTACTCAAAGCCGTCGAGCATCTGTCCAACAATGAGACTGCCATCGGCGTCGAGATGCTTTCGCAGCAGGGACGAATTACAGAGATTGTTGACCCGGAGGAACGCATCGCGGCTATCGCAAAAAGTTATGCCGAACGCCCCGAAAATACGCTCATCGTTTCGCCGGACAACGCTTCACGCCGCGCCATCAATCAGGCCGTGCGGCAGGAGTTGCAGGTGCTTGGCGCCGTGGACCTAAACGACCATTCCATGCGCATTCTCATGCCGCGCAACGACATGACCGGCGCAGATCGACAGTGGGCCAGTCGTTATGAGCCGGGAGATGTTTTGCATTACAACCGTGGGAGCAAAGAGCATGGCATCGAGGGTCGAAGCTACGCTCGCGTCGTCAGCACAAACCCGAAAGAAAATCTTGTCATCGTACAGAAGCACGACGGCCAGCAAGTGACCTATGATCCGTCGCGGCTGCGCGGCATTGCGGCGTACCGTGAGATCGAGCGTGAGTTTGCTTCAGGAGACAAAATACAATTTACAGCTCCGTCGAGGAATTTGCAGATAGCCAATCGTGACCTTGGTACCATCCAGAGCATCGGAGACGATGGCAAGATCAGTGTCCGTATGGATAGCGCAAAAGACAGAATCGTGCGCTTCGATGCGAACGAGATGCGGCACTTCGATCATGGATATGCCGTTACTTCGCACAGCTCACAAGGTCTCACTTCCGAGCGTGTTTTGGTCAATATGGATACAGAGGTTCATCCTGAATTGATAAACAATCGCTTTGCCTATGTCTCTGTTTCACGCGCCTCGCACGACGCGCAGATTTACACCAATGATGCCGCCAAACTTGCGATGAGGCTAAGTCATGATGTGAGCAAAGCGTCGGCCGTGAGCTTCAACAACGTGCAGAGCAATAATATGCAGCAGGCATTATCCCTCGGCGTACGCTGAGCACGGGTCTCCCACCTTGAAAGCTTTCTGTCCGCCTCTGCGAGCGACGCTCAAGAGAGCCCCGCCTAGCAGGCAGAGCATGCGAGCATTCGGAGTTCGGATATCATGGGCGTTCAGGAATTTTCTGAGGATCGAGGACCATGTGAAAGTTGTCCGCCTCTCAATCACGAACTTCAGAGGCATAGAGTCAGCTCAATTCCATTTCGATGGCCATGCGCTGTTGGTCGGAGCCAACAATGTGGGAAAAAGTACGATATGCGAAGCTCTTGATCTCGCGTTAGGCCCTGACCGCCTTAATCGGTTTCCTGCCGTAGAAGAATTCGACTTTTACAATGGTCGATATCTCGACCCTCCTGCGAAGCAAGGCGACGAGCCTCAGCCAGTACCTTTGAAGATAGAGGTAGTCTTGCTGGAACTCAGCTCAGAGGTACTGAAGCGCTGCAACCAGCACCTCGAATTCTGGAACATCACGGAAAAGCGAATACTAGGCATCGGTGAAGCGCCTTCGGCGAACTCGCCTATAGTCGTTCCATGTCTTCGCATTCAGACGGTCGGTCGTTACGATCCCGTCGAAGACGAATTCGTAACTGAAAGTTGTTTTTCGCATAGTCCTGCCGGAATAGACGGCGAGCTGCAAGTCGTTCGGCGCGATATCAAGAGATTGTTTGGGTTTCTATACCTTCGTGCTCTGCGAACGGGTTCTCGTGCATTGAGCCTTGAGAGAGGGTCTCTCCTCGATGTTTTACTCAGATTGCAAAACGTTCGAACGGGGCTGTGGGAAAAAGCCATAGAACGTCTCCGCGACCTCAATATCGAAAATGATGCCGCTGAGCTGGCGCCGGTTCTCACTTCAATCGAAGAGCGATTAGGTTCCTATATCCCTTCCGGAGCGACCGGCCGAGCCACCAAACTTCACGTCTCACAGCTCACACGCGAACATCTGCGAAAGACGATGTCATTCTTCTTAGCGATGCGTTCAGATCAGGTGCCTGTCCCATTCCAGCAGGCTGGCACCGGCACGCTCAATACTTTAGTTCTCGCACTCCTCTCGTTCATTGCGGAACTCAAACCTGACTCCGTGATATTCGCGATGGAAGAACCCGAGATTGCTGTTCCACCGCATACTCAGCGAAGAATTGCAGACTATCTGTTGCAGAAGACCACTCAGGCCTTTGTGACGTCGCACTCGCCTTACGTCATCGAGCGCTTCAATCCTGATAACACCTTTCTTCTCTCTCGGACGCAACAAGGTGTTGTTGATGTTACCAAGATCGGAGACGCAACCGGCCTCAAGGAGAATGAATACAAGCGGTACGCTCGACGTGGCCTTTCTGAATGCATGCTCGGTAAGGGGGTGATTATTGTCGAGGGCCTAACGGAGTATCACGCGCTTCCAGTTTTGGCTCGTAAGATGGAAGCGACTCAGCCGGGATTTCTACCTCTTGATATTGCTGGGGTCGCCCTCTTCGATGCCGAAAGCGACGGTAATATACCGAAGTTCGCAAAATTCTTTCGCGCCCTTGGCCTAAAAACCTTCGGATTTTACGACTTCAAGGTGCGGAGCCCTTCGGACAAACTTAAATTAACCTCTCAACTCGACATCGACTGCGAACATCCTTATAAGGGCTTCGAGGCGATGCTTTCTGAAGAGGTGAGCGCCCTTCGCCTCTGGAATTTTCTAAACGAGCTTCATGCAGAAGGCATTGATGCGTCCTATGGCATCCCGGCAGCTCTTCCTCAGACCGAACCTGAGGTCCGCAAGCTAGTAAAGTCCGTACTTTCGTCGAACAAGGGCGCGGGATGGGCGGCGCGCCTTTTAGAGGGCTGTCAGCCAACGGAACTGCCTGCAACGGCAGTGAATTTTCTGCTCACTGTCTACGGGCAATTTCCTCCGCCTCCCGTAAAATCGGTTGCACCTTCCGGACCATCTGTAATCCCGCCACCACCTGTCGTTCCGCCTCCGCCTGTCGTCCCGTCCCCACCGACTGGTTCCGGAGCCCAGGGAGGAACAAACCCATGAAGATATGTCCTCTGCGACAGCAGGTACTAGATTGCAAGGGACACGTTGTCGTGATTGGCGGTCCGGGCAGCGGGAAAACTACATTGGCACTCAAGAAGGCCCTTCTACGGATTGAGGAAGGAATCCTCCCAGGCCAATCAGTTCTGTTCCTTAGTTTCTCGCGCGCTGCGGTCGCTAGAATCCTCCAAGCATCGAAAGCTGAGGTTTCTCGCAAGAATCGCTCGCTCTTAAATGTCCAGACATTCCACAGTTTTTTCTGGGAGATGCTATCCGCGCATGCTTATCTCATCGGAGCCAAGAAGCCACTGACGATCCTCATGCCTCAGGATGAGAAAGCACTATCCGGCGGTATCAATCCTAAGAAGAAGCCAGCCGAATGGGCGGTTTGGCTCAAGGAAAGGGACAGACTGTTCATTGAGGAGGGGCGCATCGCCTTTGACCTGTTCGCTCCTAATGTTGCCCATCTTCTGGAATGCAGCGCCCTCTTGAATCGGCTTATTGCTGAAAAGTACCCCCTTGTCGTTGTGGACGAAGCGCAAGACACAGGCCCAGATGCGTGGCGTTGCATCGAACTCCTCGCACCTTTCACACAGGTGTTATGCCTCGCAGATCTTGAACAGCAGATTTTCGACCATTTACCCGGGATTGGGCCAGAGCGGTTGGCAGCTATCTCACACGCCTTAACGCCTCTGGAAATCGATCTAGGCACAGAAAATCTCAGAAGCCCCGGATCAGAGATCGCCACATTTGGACAAGACGTCATAAAGGCAACGACCCGGCCCCAAGGCTACAAAGGAGTGACGTCCATGACCTTCAACCAAAACGCAGATCTTGGGGCCACTTTACGCAGGGCACTTGGATGTCTACAACGGGAAGTGAAGGCGGATACAGGTGTTTGGGCTGACAGCATCGCTATCTTAGTTCCCTCAGCTCCTGAGGCGACCGCAGTTTCGAAGGGTCTGAACTCAGGAGCGAAGCCGGTCCCGCATAAACTGTTATTCGACGAAGCGGAGGCGCTTTTGGCCTCGCGCTTTGCCGCCTATCTTCTAGAGCCGAAGCAAAGCGTCGCTGAAACAAGGCAGGTTGCTGATGGCCTCGTGTTATTGGCTGACATGAGAAAAGCCGGTGCAGCGATGACTGATGCAAATCGTTTGCTTGGCTGGGCCGTGAAAGCTCAAGCAGGCAAGATACCGTCAGCTGGTCTCATTACAGAGTTGCGCTCGCTCCTGAAGGCTTTGATTACCGTTCATCTTTCTGGAGATCCCGCCAAAGACTGGATTGCAATCAAGAAGGCATTGCGGGCGTCGAAAGAAGGTATATTCGTTACCGTTGCAAATCATCTTGACTACCTTGTCGCATTTAATCGCGGCAAACGAATTAGCTCAGGGCTCGGCGAAGCGTGGATGCGTTTCGGTGAATATCGCGACGCACGAGGCGTTTTGGACGCGGCGCTTGCACAAGATCTTATTTTGGACGGCATCGATGATCCGAGCGGCATTCAGGTAATGACAATTCATAAATCGAAAGGAAAGCAGTTCGACGGAGTTCTGATTTTGCGGCGAGGACGGCACAATGGGTCAAAGATCGTTTCCACGTTCATCTGGCGGGACGATATCCCGCCCTACCGCCGAAGCCGGAAGATTCTAATGGTTGCAATCACACGAGCGCGCTCCCATACTTTAGTCCTTCAGCAGATTTGGCCAATGTGCCCGATCATGAGCCAACATCCATTGCGCTCGTCATTCGAGATCGCTTAACTGCCAATCTCGCCTCGTTATTCCGGCTATCGCGTTGAAGCGAGGCAGAGGTAGGGCTCCCACCGCGGCCTCTTGCATGAAGGTTTATGGGCTGACCCTCCCCAACCCTCCAGCGCATGTTCTATGAGTAACATTAAATAACGAAATCACGATTGCGTCTTTTCGTTATTGTCACTATGCTCAGTGGGGCGGTTCAAACTCTCGGAAGCCGGCTCCAACTATTGGAAAGGTGCAGAGACACAGATGACAAAGCGAGCTCCGTCTAAACGCGTAAGAAAAGTTCCGCCGCAGCTACTGACGAGCGATACCGGAATCAGAGCAAAATCTGACATCACTGTTCTGACCCCCCTGAACTTCAAGGTTCCCGCTGAATTCCATCGTGACTTTAAGACCTTCGCAGCCCAGCACAGTAAAAAGATGGTCGAGGTTTTGCAGGAAGCATTCGCACTCTTGAAGGAATCAAATGGGCGTTAAGGCAAAACTTGCAGTCAAGAGCAACGGTGGTCCTTCACCCCTAAACGGAAATCACAGAGAAAGCGCGGGCATGGAGCAAACAGCAGTACAGCCAATTCAAAGCAAGTTGGCGATCATAATCCAACAAGGAAAAGTTCTCGACTTCATTGACGGCAAGACCCAGCGCAATGAGACGCCGGAAGAATACGTTCGTCAGGAGATTGCCAAATCTCTGGTCCGCGAATACCGGTATGAGAAAGCCAGCGTAGAGGTTGAGTTTACTATCCGTGTTGGTAGCCGCAAACCGCGTGCGGACCTTGTGATCTTTCCGCCCGGAACTGACCACATCCAGGAGCACGCGCTAATAATCGTCGAGTGCAAAGCTTCCACGGTGAAGTCGGCGGATAAAAAGGACGGGGTAGGACAACTCCAAAGCTATATGGCGGCCAGCCCCAACGTCTCCTACGGAATGTGGACCAACGGGATTGAGCGATTTTGCTATCGTCGCGTCGTAAAAGCCGGAACCGTCAATGTTGAAGAGGTTCCGGATCTTCCGGCCTTTGGACGGGGTGAGGAAGAAGAGGATCGGCCGCGTTTCGACCAACTGAAGGCAGCGACATCGGACGCTCTCCTGTTCGCCTTTCGTCGTTGCCATAACTATATTGCGGGTAATCAGGGTCTACAGAAACCTCAGGCATTCTGGGAGCTGCTTAAGCTTATCTTTTGCAAGATTCACGACGAGCGGCATAACGATGAAGTCCAATTCTTCACTGCGGCAAATGAGCGGCATGGCGTAAACGGGCCGCTCAAGGTTCAGAAACGTGTTGAGGCGCTGTTCACCCAGGTCAAAGAAGACTATCCCACTATCTTCCGTAAGTCGGAAATCATCGAGCTTAAGCCAGTGGTCTTGGCATATCTCGTAACGCAACTTCAGATGTACTCGCTGCTCGAAAGCGACATAGACGTGAAGGGGAGGGCCTACGAGGAGATCGTCGGCTCGAATCTGCGGGGTGACCGTGGGGAATTCTTTACGCCACGCAACATCTGCCAGTTGGCTGTCTTGATGCTCGACCCAACAGAAAAGCTGCTCATTCTAGATCCTGCTTGCGGTACCGGAGGATTTCTCATTACGGCGATGAATCACGTCATCGAGAAGATCCGCGTGGCAGAAACCGCGAAATGGGGGAACAACCTAAAGCGCGCAGAGGATGCAGCGCAAGCGAGAATCCGAAAGTTCGCCGAAAACCACATTGTTGGAATCGACTTCAATCCCGAGCTTGTCAAAGCCTCGAAAATGAACATGGTCATGAATAATGACGGCGCTGGTGGTCTTTTCCAGGCTAACTCACTCGAAGCTCCGGCGACGTGGGATACGAGTTTATTTGAGCGCAATATCATGGGACGAGTTGACTTGCTTTTCACGAACCCGCCGTTCGGGTCCAAGATCCCTGTGACTGATACAGCGATTTTGGAAAAGTATGATCTCGGCCATATCTGGAACTATGACAAAGTTACGGACCGTTGGACAAAGACGGAAGCTATTCAAAAATCCCAGCCCCCAGAAATCCTCTTTATAGAGCGCTGCGTCCGGTTCCTAAAGCCGGGTGCGGGCCGGGCGGCTCTGGTTCTCCCTGACGGCATATTAGGCTCTCCGGGACTCGGATATGTGCGTGATTGGATTTTGCGACATGCAGTCGTTCTTGCCAGCATCGACTTGCATCCCGACACATTTCAGCCTTTTGTGAGTATTCAGACCAGCTTGCTGGTATTGGAACGCAAGTCTGATGAACAGGTTCGTCTGGAAAATGCGGCAGGGCAAATGAATGACTACCAGATTTTCATGGCAGTGGCGAACCATATAGGCCACGACAAACGCGGCAATAAGAGCTATGTTCGCGACCAAAAGGGCAATGAAGTGATTGAGGTGGTTGAGCAACTGGTCAAGGAATGGAATGGCGATACGCCCACCTACCAGCGCCAGACAACTAGCCGGAAAGTGATTGATGACAACACTCAACAGATCGCCCAGGAGTTTCGTACATGGCTATCAGAGCAAGACTAGTTGCTCCTCCTCTGGCTCCCGAACGTGAGTGGCAGTGGCATTCGCTAAAATCGACCAGCATCAAGGCATCAACGCTATTTTCTGGCGACCGCAGGATGGAAGCGGAGACCTACCTCACTGACGGGTACGGCGTTCGACTCGCCATGGAGGCGAAGACCGGCTGGGTAAGATTCAGAGAAATAGCTGATGCGTCGGCACCTCCGCGCATAAAGCAAATATTGGTGTCCCCTGAGTATGGCGTTCCATATCTCAACACCAGTCAGGTATTTGATGTCCGGCCAAAGCCGCGCAAGTGGCTTTCCATGGAGAAGACGGTAAAGGGAGAAGCCAGGCTGGTGAAGGCGGGGACCATTCTGGTCATGGCTTCAGCAACCGTTGGACGGGCAATTGTTGCGACGAAGGCGCACGAGAATAATGTCATCTCGCATCATTTCATGAGGATCGACCCTCATGACCCGAAACTCACCGGCTGGATTTATGCCTATTTGCGCTCGCCGCAAGCAAGCGCGATGATGACGAGTTCTCAGTATGCGAGCGTGATACGCCACATTGAGCCACACCATCTTGGCATGCTGCCAATCCCCTTGGTGTCTCCGGAAATTGCACAAGCTTTTGCTGTCAAGGTAGCTGGCATAGTTACGTTACGGAACGATGCGGCTGAAAAGACCCACCTAGCCGAGGCAGCGTTCTCCGAAGCCGTAGGACCCATCGTGCCCAGGGGCAAGCAGGAGGGCTTCAGCATGTCCATGCAGGGGTTAAACGGCAGGCGTCGCCGATTGGAAGCGGCCTATCATGCTCCAGCAGTGCAATCGATAGTTTCCGCTTTCAAGAAGTCGCAACGGCTGGAAGAACTGTCGAATGGGGTATGGTGGGGCAATCGCTTCAAACGAAGCTATGGAGATGGCGGCATACCTTACCTCAGTGCGGATGATGTATTCACAACGAATCCCCACGAGATCAAGAACATTCTTGTCGATCACGACGACGGCCACGAGAAATTGTTTGTTAAACAAGGTTGGCTCGTAATGGCTTGCTCAGGTCAGATATACGGTATGAATGGCTCGACGATGATCGCAACACAATGGCATGAAAATGCAGTGTTTTCGCATGACATGATCCGGATCGTCCCCAATGGCGCGGCTCGGCCCGGCTATCTCCTGACCGTCTTAACTCACCCAGTTCTAGGCCGTCCATTACTGATCCGAGAGGCATATGGCACTTCGATTCCACATCTTGACCCAGACGATGTAGCGTCGTTTCCGGTTGTTCGACTCAGCAAAAAGCAGGAAGATGAGATCGCCGACCTTGCAGAGGACGCGGCGGAGCAACAGGCTAGAGCTGAAGTTCTGGAAAGAGAGTTGGCGGAAGAAGCGGGTGAGGTAATCTCAGAGTTCCTAACGAGGCGTTAGGATCTCACCTTATTCGATCTCTAGTTGCGTGTTCCGCCACCCGCCACGCGGCCTGTTTCATAGCCGCAACGCCGGCCTTGACCTTAAGTCCATCAATGGAAGTCGTGGGACCGCATCTCGACATCGGTGCGCTTCAACACACGAGTGGCCCGATGCTTTCACAGAGATAACCCCGTCCTGATTCTGAAGGATGCCTTCGATGACCAGGAACTTTCCTCGGGTCACAGCTACTCGATTTGCTTCATAGAGTTTGGGGTGGATGATCGCATTCGAGATACCTGTCTCATCCTCATTACTCAAGAAGATAAAACCGCTCGCTGTTCCCGGACGCTGCCGCGCAATGACAGCTCCGGCAATCCGAACAAACGTTCCATCCGGGACTTCCTTCAGATCAGCGGCACGCAGCACGCCTGCCTCATTCATCTCCGTCCGGTGGTAGGCCATTGGGTGCGGCCCAATCGTGAAACCCGTAATGAAGAAATCGGCGATCATGCGCTCGTCAATCGTCATGCTCAGGAGCGGCGAGGTTTCGTCGATCTCGAATTCATCTGGGATGTTTTCAAAGAGCGGCCCTGCGCTCTGCCCAGCACGTTCCGCGCGCCAGAGAGCCGTGCGGCGATCATGCGTTTTCCCGGTCCAGTTGAATGCTCCGGCCTTCGCTAACAACGCCAGCTCCGTCTTTCGTATCGAAGGCACAAGGCGCTTTAGGTCGTATTCCGAGGCGAATGGGCCGTCCGACTGTCTGGCAGCTGTGATTGCGTTGCCAATCTCCTCCCGCAGCCCCTTCACATACCGAAGTCCAATTCGGACAGCCAGAGGATCGGAGTATTTGCTGCGGTCGGCTTCGCTCAACTCTTCCAGGGTGCAGAGCCATTCCGAATGTTGCACGTCGATAGGCCGAACCTTCAAGCCATGACGCTTGGCGTCGTTGATGATCGTAGAAGGCGAGTAAAAGCCCATCGGCTGATTGTTGAGTAGCGCGCATGTGTACGCTGCAAGGTAATGAAACTTCACATACGCGCTCGAATAGGCGATAGATGCAAAGCTATGAGCATGGGACTCCGGGAACATGAACTCTTTGACGGTCGCGAGAATCCGTAGAATCTCGACCTGCACATCCGGCGCAATGCCGTTTGCCGTCATGCCTTCGATCAGTCGCGACTTCATCCTGGCAAGAATGGCCTCCGATCGTTTGCCCCCCATCGCCTTGCGCAGCTCTTCCGCTTCGCCTCCGGTTAGATTCGCGGCAACCATCCCGATCTTCATCACCTGTTCCTGGAACAGCGGAACGCCGAGCGTCCTCCTTAGAAACGGCTCAAACAGCGGATGGAGATAGGTAATCGGCTGCCTGCCCAACTTTCTCTCGATGTAGGGATTTACAAATTTTCCTGTTACTGGCCCAGGGCGGATGATGGCTACCTGCTGGGACAGCCTCTCAAAAGTGTCAGGCCGCGTGCGTGGTAGCGCCGACATCTGAGCCCGGCTTTCGATCTGAAATAACCCCACAGTATCCGCTCGCTGGATCATCTCGTAGACAGCGTCGTCCTGCGGGAGCTGGGCATAGTCGAGAGCCTCGCCATAGTGTTTCGGAACCAACTCAAGACAATCGGCGAGTACGGCCAGCATTCCCAGGCCAAGCAGATCGACCTTGATGATCTTCATATCGGAGCAGTCGTCTTTGTCCCACTGCACGACTGTCCGCCCAACCATCGACGCACGTTCAATCGGCACCACCGAATCGAGGTGGCCCTGACAGATCACCATGCCACCCGAGTGCTGACTGAGGTTGCGCGGCAGATTTTGTATCCGCTCTGCCATCTCTAGAAATTTCCTATTGCGAGCGTTCTGCAGGTCGAAGCCAGCGGCTTTGACGGTGTTCTCCATTGTGTCCGTGGGGCCTTTCCACTCCCAAGAACTCGCCAATCCCGCAGGCCGTCCCGCAGTCTTTTTGTCAAAACCGAAGACCTTACCGACTTCCCGGAAGGCGGAACGGCTGCGAAACGTAGTGACATTGGCGGTCATCGCCGCGCCCAGCTCGCCGTACCTCTGGTACACGTACTGAATCGCTCGCTCACGGTCGGTCTCGCTGGGGAGATCGAGGTCGATGTCCGGCCACTCTCCGCGCTCCTCCGATAGGAAGCGTTCAAAGAGCAGGTCCAGACCAACCGAATCAACAATGGTGATTTCGAGCGCGTAGCAGACGACGCTATTGGCCGCAGAGCCCCGGCCTTGAATCAGGATGCCGTTGCTCTTGCAGAAGTTCACGACATCCCACACGATGAGGAAGTATCCGGCCAGTCCTAACCGCTCGATCAGCCGCAGCTCTCGCTCAGCCTGCTGTGTCGCTTTGGCATACAGCGCCGAGTCATTCTTCGGGAGATAGCGCCTGCGTATGCCTTCCTCTGCGCGCTTGCGAAGAAACGAGTCCATCGTCTCCCCATCCGGTACGGGATACGCCGGGAACTCATAACCCAGCCCCGTCATCTCGAATTGCAACCGTGTGGATAGCTCCCTCGTGTTGGAGATAGCATCCGGATAGTCGTAGAAAAGCTGCCGCATCTCGGTGGCAGAGCGCAGATGCCGGTCAGCATTCCCAACCAACAGTCGGCCCGCCTGATCGAGCGTTGTCTTGTGCCGAATGCAGGTAAAGACATCCATGACTTCGCGCTCATAGGCAGTTGCGTAGTTCACTCCACCCGTAGCGAGCAGAGGTAGATTCAGAGACCGTGCGATGCGGATGGCCGCCCGGTTGCGATGCTCTTCTTCACGGTCGAAGTGGCGCTGTAGCTCGACGTAGACATTTCGCGCGCCAAAGATGTTCACCAATTGCTCGACGGTCTGCCGTGCAGCGTCATAGCCTCCGGCTGCCAGTGCAGCGGCCAGCGGCCCTTCACTGCCACCTGTCAGGCAGACCAATCCGTCGCTATATTTCTCGAAATCACTGGTGAGCGCCGAGCCTTCGGCTTTCGTGCTCTCGCGCAATTTGAAATGGGTAGTAAGGCGGCAGAGATTTTTGTATCCAGTGCGTGACTCCACCAGCAGCGGCAGCCGTACCGGTTCAATCGGATGCTGATGCGGCAGATACTTAGCAGGCCGCAATCGCTGACCCAGATCGCTCACCGCAACCTCTGCTCCGATGTGCGCCCGTACACCTCGCCTCTGTCCTTCCATGTGAAGGCGCGGCGCACCATAGACACCGTTGCGGTCGAGCAGTGCTAACGCTGACATCTCCAGTTCGGAAGCTCGCTCTATCAACGTTTCGGGCAGGGATGCGCCTTCCAGAAAGGAGTAGGCCGAGCGAGCGTGCAGTTCGACATACTCAGTCATACATCCCCTGCACATACCAATAACGGGAGCGTGGATCGAAAGCGATGCGACACACACGCTCTACGCTCTCCGTTGCCAGCCGCACATCCCACTCTTCGCGGGACCAGTTGGCCTCCGACCACCACTGCCCATTCACGCGCCACGGTCCCGCGATCTCACGGACGGCGTACCGCTGTCCATCCCAAAAGACTCGTGCCGGAGTGTTGCCAACGAGCGTCACACCAACGGCTTGCGGTGGACGGTAGACACGAAGAGCGGTTGGCACTGAGAGTGGTGGTTTTTCACTCTTCGCGGGTGGTGGAGGTGCATATGGAATCATGCGGAAGGCATTCGGTCGGGGATCGTCTTTCAGCTCGATCGAACCAACGCGCTCCTCGCCGAGCAGCTTCCGCAGGCGCGCGAGCGTCACCTCCAAGACTCCTGGTTCCGGTGCCTGTGGCAGAAACAAACCATGCTGGGCACGGTAAGGAGCAGCAGACTGTGCCTGCAGTTCCAGGCTGACAATCGGGGCGCTGGGAGGGTGTGCCTCTAAGTCCAGCTGCAAGAGCTTGAGCAGCGTTAGCTTGTCATCCAATGGTAGAGCGGGCCGGATGATGCGCTCATGTCGATTCCCACCGTCGAGACAGAGCACAACGCGCAATAAGGCAATAGCGCGCGCTTTTGATTTCACTCGCTCCAGCAGAGCATCCGTCATGCGTGCGAGCAGGAACAGCAAAGGTTCCAACAACTCTACGGAAAAGTCCAGTTCCATCCGTTCAATTAGGCTCTCCTCCAAACTTGGTTCTATCGGGAACATCAAGTGCGGCCACGCCCCCCGAGCACGCGAATGCAATCTCTTTCCCGTTTGCCCGATCCGTGCAATCAGGTCGGTCTCGGAGAGAGCCGCCAAGTCCCCGCAGGTACGAATACCCCACGACTGAAATATCTCCTCATGCTCTGGAGCTAGGTCCAGCACACGCAGAGGAAGATCCCGCATCGCATTCGCCTCTTCGCCGGGTGGCACTACTGAGCTGCCGGTTCTGCCGAGTGCCAGACACACGGCAGCATCAAAGTTCTGTGAGACCGCTACGTTTGCAAGGAAGCCAGCCGACATGACGCGCTGCCGCAATCTGCTGGCGAGCTGTGCGGCGTCCCCAAACAGAGTGTTCATACCCTGTATGTCGAGGACGTAGGTGCCTGGGTGTGTCTCCACATACTCGATGCGCGGCGAAAACATACATGTAATGGTGTGAAGAATCGTCTGCGCGGAGACTTCCTCTCCGGGGACGCGGGGGACGGCGACAACCCCCGGGAACGATTCTCCTTGCAGGCGAGTCATGCCGACTTCAACGCCCAACACGCGCGCCGCTTTGTTCGCCGCAAAGACGATCTCTGTCGGTGGCTCACCGTCGATAAGTGCAAACGGTCGCTTCCGCAGTTGCGGGCGCTGTTGCGCTGCGACCTGCGCAGCGAAGTTAGGGGGATGAAGAACTGCGTACATTACCGCACCCTCGCCCAGAGACTTTCAGCACGCCATTCGGCCCGCGCCGGTGGTTTTTTAGAAAGGAAAGGAGAGCCTTCATTGCGATTGCGCTCGCGCACCAGAGTGTATTGCTGCCCCTCGAAGAGAGCGGTTTCACCGCTGGTACTGAAGGGACGAACATTGGCCGCCTCACTACGCAGAGAGAGTGCGGCGCAACTGCTGGCACATGGTGATTGACTGAGAAAGATGAGAGCCGTGCGGGCCTGTTCGGCTGCGAGACGGAAGCGATACCACGTTGCCAGCGGAATCCGCATCGTGTGTTGTGGGAGCACATCGCTCATATCAAGCACAATCGCGGCGAAGCCTCCGGCCTGAAGCAATAAATCAGTCGCTTTCAATGCCTGCTCCAGCCTCGACCACGGTTTGTCGGTGACCTTCTGTTTGCGCTCTGCCGACATGCGGAGCCATAGCAGCCGTTTCAAAACAATGTTCGCCGCGGCTGCGGATTCTGGCGAGAGTGCGTCACTTACATCGACCCAGGCACAGGCAGCCCCAGATTGAGTGATGGCGGCGATGGCGGTGAGTCCGAAAGATGTCTTACCAGTCGATGCCGCGCCGGCGACTTCGGTGATGCTCCCACGAGGAAGGCCACCACCCAAAACCACATCGACCTCGCTGATGCCTGTGGCGAAGACTTCCGGGGCCTGCTTGATCTTGAGCGAGAGAGCGGCAGGCACCCGGTTTGCGAGCGTAGTTTCGATCTGGAGGCGGATTGCGGCGGTCGAGGGCATAAATAATATATTCGCCTTATGTTCGCCTATGTGTGCCGGTCTCTGTCAACTACGACTTGACCCTCTTCTTGTGCAAAATTGGCTAAGTGCCTGCTGACAGGCGGTTTGTTTACCTCAATATTTCTCCACGGACGGCATACACTAGCCTCATGTGTGGCCGCTACCGTCGCAAATCTGACAAACAGCGTATCGCCGAGGTGTTCAGCGTGCAGGTTGGCTTGGACGGTCTTCCCTACGAGGACGGCGATGACCTCGGACCCCAGTCTCTCCAACCAGTGGTTCTCACGAATCCCGCGGGGGAGCGACAAATCGAGCTCATGCGATGGGCCTTCAAACTGCCAGACCGTCTTCTGTTCAACGCACGATCGGAAGGTATTGAACAGTCGACGTTTCGGAAAGAAGCATTTTTGACAGGCCGATGTATCGTGCCCGGCGACGCGGTCTATGAATGGCAGGAAGTCGAAAAGGGCAAGAAAAAGCCGAAGTATGAGTTCGTGATTCCAGGGCAGGAGCCATTTGGCATGGCGGCCGTATGGAAGCTTTGGAAAAACCCAAAGACCGACAAATGGGAACCGACCTTTGCCATTCTCACGGGTGAGCCCAATGAACTGATGGCGCCGATTCATGATCGGATGACAACATTTGTTGAGCCTCGCGACTACGATGAATATATTGCACCGTCCGAGCGGCCCCCATTCATCTCCTGCGCATCCTGCCGTCCGAAAAGATGAAGGCCACCCTCGTGAGAGAGACCGCCATCACCAATTACCAGGTGGGTCTCTTCGATAGCCAATGAGCAAGCCGCCCAAACGAAGTGCGGGTCTTCTGATGTATCGCAGAACCCTCGGCATAGTAGAAGTCTTTCTCGTCCATCTTGGAGGTCCTTTCTGGTCGAAGAAGAACGAGGGCTCCTGGACCATTCCCAAAGGCGAGTACGAGACCGGTGAGGAGCCGCTTGGTGCGGCAGTTCGCGAGTTTCAGGAAGAGACCGGGTTCAAAAGCTCTGGACCCTTTCTCGAGCTTGGCTCGGTGCAGCAGAAAAGCGGCAAGATCGTGGTCGCCTGGGCGTTCGAAGGAAACTGCGAACCCGCGGATCTTGTTAGCAACACGTGTGAGATCGAGTGGCCGCCTCGCTCAGGCAAGAAGCTGGAGATCCCTGAAGTGGATCGAGGCGATTGGTTTTCGCTCGATCGGGCACGGAAGGTTATTCGTATCGAACAAACTCCTCTGCTCGACGCGCTAACGCAACAACTCGCCAGTTGTTCGTAGCAAAATTTCTTCGCCTGTTGTGGTGGCTTCTACATCGCCGTCTCCGGAGAAGAGGGGAGCGACTATCTCCACATTGCTTTGAAAGTTGCTCAATCCCACACCCGCTAGGCGGAAGAGCTGTTGTGGACCAAGATCAACGCGGCGACAGAGCGTCAGCGCGATTGTCGCAAACTCTTCACAGGAAGTCACCGGCGCGGCAAGAGTCAGGCTTCGTGTCAGTGAGTTGAATTCCATCGTCTTCAACTTTAAGCCGACGGTCTTCGCGCCACGGGCGTTATTCCGTGACGCAATCCAGACCTTCTCGGCCAGGCGGCGGATGTGAGCTTCGCATTGCTCCAGAGGAAGATCGTCCGGGAAGGTGTCCTCCGCCGAGATCTGCTTGTGCACACGATTCGGGACGACGGGATTGTGATCGATCCCACGCGCCAACTCGTAAAGGCGCGCACCGTAGCGTCCGAAGTGTTCTTCGAGAGTGAACATCTCCATCGCGTAGATATCGCCCACGGTCTTAATCCCGACCTGAGCCATGCGGGTCTCCGTAACCTTGCCCACACCAGGAATGCGGCCGACCGGAAGAGGCAACAGGAATGCTTGGACTTCATGCGGCTGAATCACGAATTGGCCATCCGGCTTCTTCCAGTCCGAGGCTATCTTCGCGAGAAACTTGTTCGGCGCGATACCTGCCGAAGCCGTTAGGTTCAATTCTTCCCGAATCTGTTGACGAATCGTTTTTGCGACGAGTGTTGCCGTCGGCAAGCCCAACTTGTTTTCCGTAACGTCAAGATAAGCCTCGTCGAGCGACAAGGGTTCGATGATGTCGGTGTGGCGTTGAAAGATCTCGCGCACCGCTTGCGAAACGGCTTTGTAGCGCGTGAAGTCGGGAGGAATAAAAATGGCCCCAGGACAAAGGCGTTCAGCGCTGACGGCCGGCATGGCGGAACGAACTCCATAGCGTCTCGCTTCGTAGGACGCGGCACAGACGACGGATCGCTTGCCTTTCCACGCGACGACGACCGGTTTCCCTCGAAGCTCTGGATTGTCGCGCTGTTCGACCGAGGCATAGAAAGCGTCCATATCAACGTGCACAATCTTGCGAACCGGGGCCAATGAGGCGTCAATCGCTTCGTGTTGAGTGTCGGACGCTCTCATGGCCCCGCCGCCTTTATCGTTTGCTCGCTCTCTTGTTGCGCGTCGCTCCCTTGGCGAGCGGAGCACGCTCCTCAGGCAAAGCATTCAGAAGGTAGAACTCGTGAAGCTTTGCCTGGAGCAGCTTTTTGTCTGGAAGCTTCGTCTGGTATTCCGCTATGAGAGACGGCGATAAACTGCGGCTGAGCGCATATTCCACCACCTCGTCATTCTTGCTCGCGCAAAGAAGGACGCCGATCGTCGGCTGCTCATGCCCCTTACGCACGTCGCGGTCGAGGACTTCGAGATAAAAGTTCAGTTTGCCGAGATATTCCGGCTCAAACTCGCCGACCTTCAGTTCAATGGCAACGAGGCAATTCAAGCCACGATGAAAGAAGAGTAGGTCCAGCGCGAAATCTCGCCCACCAACCTGAACGGGATATTCGGAACCGACGAAACAGAAGTCCCGTCCCAACTCGATCAAAAACACTCTGAGCTGGTCTAGTAGGCCGCGATGCAGATCTGCCTCGGCATGGATCGGTGGAAGGCCGAGAAATTCCAGGTTGTAAGCATCCTTGAAGACGCTGAGCGCTTCAGGGTGTGTTTGTCGCACCGCTGGTGAGACTTTTGGCGGACTGAGCACTGCGCGTTCAAAGAGTGCGCTGCGAAATTGACGTTCAAGCTCGCGCCTGCTCCATCGCTCTTGTATCGCGAGGCGCATATAAAACTCACGCTCCTCCGAACGTTTGCTCTGTCCTAAGATGATGAGGTGATGCGACCACGGCAATTGTCGCACCAGTGGTACGACTTTTTCGTCGGCTTGGTAGGTCTCATAGAACTGCCTCATGCGGAACAGGTTAGCCCTGGTGAAACCACGTAAACCGAGCTGCGTCTTCGCAATGTAGGCGGCGAGCCGTTCGACGACCCCATCTCCCCATTCCGCCGCCTTGATCTTGCGACTGATGGTTGCGCCGACCTGCCAGTAGAGATCGATCAGTTCGGTATTGACTGCCTGGAATGCCCTCTCGCGGGAGGCAGCAATCAGCCGGACGACCTCGGAAAACGTCGCTTCGTCTTGTTTCGTCGTTCGGAGATTCGACGGCTTGGATCTCAATGGCACGATTCGTTTCCCGTCCCCATGATAGCCAACCGCCATGTGGAACCGCATATCAACTTCCGCCTTTCGAAGGCGATGTTGCTCAACCCGAAGCTGCGAATCATGATCGTTGATCCATATCGGACCAATATACCGCTCTGCCTGCACCAGTTTGATTACGACGGCCGGGTACGACGTGCATCCGCTAGTGCAGCCCAGTGGATGGAACACCGTGAGACGGGCGTCTGGAACCAGGGGCAGACAAGAACGCTCAAAGACAACGAGCGCTACAGAACCGAGATCAGGAACTTCGTTGAAGCCCAGCTCAAGCTTGGCTAAAGTCTCTCGTGTCTACGGATTTTCGATAGGGTCTACAGGCGGTATTCGTCGATTGAAGTATGTGTTGTCACATTGAGCGATGGTGTAATCCACTCTCTCAGCTTCGTGCAACGTGTAATTGACCGGATCAGCATCTCGGATATCGAAAAGGACGAAGTTGTGTCCGCCCTTAGACAGCAGACTGTTATATGCCATCCCGTCCACGCCTCCATGACGAAGACGTTCGGCGATGATTTGCGTTGGCACGTAGTTCAAACTGCTTTCTTCCAGGCTATATGGACGGGACATAGCCTCCCCGATATCTCCCCACACAACGGCCTCATATTCTTCAGGTACCCACGGAATGAGGCGACCTTCAATTGGATCGAATCCCTTCATCCACAGTTTCTTGTCTGAGGTACAGTCTACGATCCGGAGCTCACGGTTTAAGTGGAACTGTGAAATGGATATGAGCGCCCCCAGCCACGGGCGCAACTCCGATGCGGCCGTCTTTGCGGTATCGGCGAGATAGAGATACGCAACTCCTCGGGGGTTAGCTCTTCCATCTCCGACAAGTGAAGGGAGGGGTTTCATTCGAGCATCCATCCAGGGCACGTCTACCTCCATCTCTTCGGGTTGTCCCTCGTCCTGTATGCGCGTTGTCGAGCCGAGTTGAGCCCGCCAGAGGTGGATACCTTTCGGAATCGTCTTGATGCGTGACTGAGCTGTTTCCTCCACAGCATCTAGGAAGAAGTCACTTCGGTGCTGTAGATGTAGCGGCGATCATGCTTCACGCTAGTCGCAAAATGTCGGAACGCTTCGGCAGACTCGAATGGCATCTCTAATTCTCTCGTCGTCGACAGAGTCGGAACTGGCTAGATGTAATACATAAAAGGCAGAGGAGGAAGATCGGCTACAGGCCGGGTTACAAGTACCTCGCCAATCGCATCCGCAAATTTCAGCGTGATTGGTCTGCCGTCGCCGAACCGGCAAGTGTTGTAGTTCAATTTCGTCAATGCCAGCACATCGGATAGCACAACCTCGATATCAGCACTTCCTCTACAGATCTCTATGTTTACCGGCTTTGGAACCTCCATGCCTGGGTAAGTGCGAAGACGCGGAGTCCACCCTTTCGTCCATAGGTAGGCATGCGTTTCATCTACTATGTACGCCATCCCGCGAAGAACCGGCGTGTCCTTGGGGGTGTATAGCTTAAATGAGCCTTCGTCCTGAATTCTTACGCCGACAACGTTCGTTTCTGATGAGATTGCATCTTGAAATCCTTTCCACTCGTCACTATTGAACCGCGTCTGGCCGTGGATAAAGAGCTCTTTGGGGTGCTGCTCGTTGTGCTTCGCGGCATAGCTCTTGATTGCTTTTGCGACCAAGTCTTTTGCGGCAGGACGGCTGAGATGAAATTCGGACGTCTCGCTGTTGAACCAATGTCCGTCCGCACCCTTGAACACAAGCCCGTCACCGGAGTCCAAAAACATTTGTGCGCCGCAGGCTGCAGCATTTGCCGTTCCTGAGGTCAAATTCCGTTTGAAAACAAGTCCTAGATACGCGACGCCCTCACGAATGCCTTGAACCTTCCACGGCCTTCCGCCGAGCTTATAGAAGGCCGTGGTACTCACATTCCAGGCGATCTGAGACTGCATCAGCTCGCTGCCTTGTTCGCGCGCTGTTGGCCCTTGCGGCCCAACGCTGGCAATCGTGCTCTCACGGATAACCTGTGTCGCGATCTTGTCAGTCAGCAACCTTGCCTTCAGCTGGTTCCGAAAATGCTCTTTATAGGAGTATGGCTCCGCTGCCTGATTCTGCTCCGCGAACAATGACGGGCTGGTCTGCAGCTTCCGCGCTATCCGCGTATTGTCCTTCAGGCTTGATGCAAACTCCCGGCGGGCCTCATGGCGCAGGTTGGCTTCCACGACAGCTAGAGGCCGGCAATACTTTTTTACTTCGTCAGGGATGACCACGAACCAGATGTCGGGCTTGGCCTCCTCCTCTCGATGAACGCGGAGGATTGCCTGAACGAACAGTTCAACGGTCTGATAGACCCGCTGATGACGGTCGTCCTGATAGAGCACCTGACGCAGATGTTCAGGCTCGATCACAGCCGTCTGAAGCGCCTTCGATTCCCAAGGAATGCGGAATACACTCTCGAAGCCAGCGAATGGCGGTCGAGAAGGCATGGACTTCTTCGTCTTTATCGGGTGCCGAATCGCATCGACCCACCGCTCGAATAGTGAGATTCCGGTCGCGGTCCCGACCACGCCAGCTCGCAATCCAAGCGGTGCGGCAGAATCGAGCGGGCCAAACAGAGTGAGACCATCTCTCGGGTCTTCCATTCCTTGGCCGTGCCGAAATAAAAGTAAGGGCTCAGGAATTCGCAGCAGTCGGTTCTTCAAGATCCATACCCTCCGTTTCCTCGTCCTCTTCCTCGTCGTCGTCACCCTCGTAGTAATCATCCAGCTCTTCGTCCACGGTTTTTTCACCGTCGTATGACACTGGAGATTCGAAGGTATCCGGTTGTGCTTCCAGCAAAACACTCTCATTGACAGACATGGCCAGGGCGATCGATCCGGACTCCGACCTCAGCAACGACATGGCCGCGAGCATGCGGTCTCGCCACTCGTCATTCCACCATCCCTTGCATTGGTTCCGTCGGGCTTTCGCCGACTTCTCGGCATCCGTCCATAGTGCCGTCCCTGAGTCGGAGAACAAGACGTGGCCGCGAACGACGATGTGCGGGTAGGGCAACATCTCTGGCTTTCCGCTTATTGCGTAGTGCCAGTAACGAAGCACGCCACGTTTGGTTGCATATCCGATCACATCGCGGTATGTGCGTTTGCCGTTCACTCCCTCGAAAAAGATCCGTTCATTTGCGCCTTTTTGCTGGTAATACCTGTTGGGCTGTGGGGCCATCCTTTGCACCGAAAACCCGTTGCCCTCGACTGCCTTATCCCAACCTTGGCGCAACAAACTTACCAGCGCACGAGACAGAGGGTGACTCCTTTGAGCGATGTCAGCCGTAACAAGTTTGATCGAAGACTGGATGAAAATGCTTCCATCCAGAAAATCGACGACTTCTTCAGCGGGCGCGAACGTGACGAAACTCAGGTCTGTCGCTTTGACGGCCGGCCAAGGTAAACCGGAGACTTCGAAGTCCAACTTGCCAGAAGTCCGGCGGGAAATGTTGTGGCACCAAAGGATTTCGGGCAGAGAGGCAATGCGATACCAGTTCGAAGTCTCCGTCTCCGGCTCGTCAGTGACACCATGTTCGGCACTGAATTCAGCCTGAGACCGCCACCAGGTCGAAACGGCTTGGGGATTGAAGTTTGGATTCTTTGGGACGCCGTCTTCCTCCAGCTTCTTCAACAGTTGATGTAAGCCAGTAGCCCATGATGAATTGAAAGAAACGTGGTTGAGACGCTGTATCTCGATGTCAACGTCCGAGTAGGGCAAGTCGTCTACCTTGAGCGCAATGATAAAGTCTCGAATCTGACTCTTCAGCTTGGAAGCTACGCCCTTCGCGCAGGCTAGTTCCTGCAATGTCCCATCTTTCGTATTGGAATGCCGGGAGAGAACGAATAGGAAACGAATGGAGTCTTCGCGGATCGCTTCTTGTATGTCTTTCCAGAAGTCTTCTCCTCCGAGCAATTTCGTGAGATCGCACCAGACTGGGTAGCCTTCATTCGCCAACTGGAGTGCGAGCCAGCGAGCGAAACCATTGTCTTCTGGCGTCGCGTGGCTCAAGAACAACATCCGCCGCCGCGTGTCCGCCGATGTGCCGTTCTCCATCAGAAATCCCTCATCAAGAAATGCTAAAGCATCCTCTGTTGATATCTCGCTAAGTAGTTCGCAAGATTCTGTCCCCTATTAGTTACTTGGATCTAGTCCGAACCCTTGTTGGAGGGAGGAAGAATCCTCCCTGTCTCCAGTCGCTTCGCGTCTTTCGCCACCCACTTCAGCGGGCCGTTCCTTCCCGCAACACCCATCCTATAGTTTCTGTGCGCTGACGCACACGAATAAGGAAGCCAAACCTCGCTAAGGGGTGAGTGTACCGGGACATGCGTTACGCTGTGGACCTGAGACATCCGTTACAAGCCCCTTGCGGCGGCCATGCTCTCGAGTTGAGCGGGTATGAGAAGACAACTATCTAGTCGTCGAGGCCGTGGGAATGTGGGAATCCCGAAGGGATTTCCAAAGAGTGTGGGAAGGGTGGGAAGCCGGCTTCTTGGCTTTCCATGCTTTCCATACTCTGTCATTTCCATGGCCTGCTTTTCGCCAGGGCGACGCTGGGTTTTTACAGCTACATCGACCAGCGCAATGGGCCGTACTCGGAAGGAATGTTCGTCGTGATTGTTGTCGATGAGTGCTTTGGCGATTTCGCGGGAACCGACAACACAGAGCGGTTCACTGACGAGATGCGCGCTTCTCGTTCCTAATTCGCAAATCTCATCGTTAACGTGAGCGTAAGTTGCTACGGGTGCCCCGCTCCTCCAGCAATAGTCTTGCTTCCTCAAAGACCGAACCATTGTGCGCCTTGTAGGATTGCTAGGCGCTCCACAACTGCCCCTCTCCACGGCTCGTTTATCTATGTTGAACACGGGTACATCTTGATCTCGGAAAGGCGCCTGAACAAAGGAGCGTCCGCGGGATCGATCACATCACGACGCATTAGCTCAAACACCACTTGGTACCGAAAACACGAGTATGAGATTCTCAGATGGAAATGAAAACCGAGATTTGCCTCAAGCGCATATTGCGAATCACACTTTGTCTCCTGCCGATGCTGATGCTCCCGCTAATGGGGTGCGACAGGGGACCGGGTTCCGGGATCGTTCCGAACTACGGAGGAGGCAAATCTCCAGATAGGCTAAGTTGGAAATCATACAGCCGCTACGCTTCGGCGATCTCAGGAACGCAAAATGGCGCGGAGATCTGGGTGGTCGGCGCTTCGGGGTATATAGCCCATCGCCATCATGGCAGGGCATGGACTGATCAGTCCATTGCTACTAAGGATAACTTGACTGGCATCTTTGTCTCAGCAAACGGTCAGGTTTGGGCCGTCGGGGGCAGGACCATCGCTCACTCAGCAGACGGAGAACATTGGACGTCGCAAACAATCGAGGGCGCTAAATATTTGCTCGCAATCAAGGGAACAAACGATGGGCGTTCTCTTTGGGCCGTCGGGAAAACGGGCGTAGTCCTTCATTCAACCGACGGCGAACATTGGACACTGCAAACGGATGTGCGCAACGTTGCCGACGACGATCAAGGCTACCTTCGCTGGACGACCAATTTGTTCGTAGCCGACGACGGGCATTCAGTCTGGCTCATCGGCGTCGGCATCATTGTTCATACCGTCGATGGAACTCATTGGCAAACACAGACCATGCCACTTAATTCGGCGAGTTACTTCATGGAAATCTATGGCAAATCAAATGGATCGTCACTTTCGATCCTTGATGAGAGTGAAGGCCGCGTGCTGCACAGTGATGATGGTGTTCACTGGAATACGCAGACATCCTTAAACGCCGGAGAAATTGCCGCGATGCACGTGAATTCTGAGCTTTCTCGGTTTTGGATGGCGACCCGGTCGTCCGATTTCTCCACCTCCACCGATGGAATCCATTGGACAACAATTCCCCGCAAGAAAGGCATATTTAACTTCGATTCAATCTTCTTCTCCACTCCCGGCCAGCCGATCTTCGCGATCGATAGCAATGGAAGTGTCTACAGCACAATAGACGGAACAGCTTTCACGACCGAACTGGACAATCCGGAAGATTCCTTCACTGCGATTCAAACCTCAGGCGACGACAAAACCGTTATGGTAGCCGGCGGTTATGGAATGGTTGAGACCACTGCAGATGGAAAAAACTTTGCGTCTAAAAAAGTCAGCGAGACTTGGGGAGTCAGTGCCTTGTTTCGCTTTCCAGGTTCGAATCAAGTTTGGGCAGCTTCCCGGGCGACTATCTACCACTCCGCCGATGGAGCAAACTGGACCCAAACGAGGGTGCCCGGCGCGGATGAAATTGGGCAGATCGTGGGCGATCCCGTCACGCATGAACTTTGGGCCATCTCCCAGGTGTCCGTCCTGCATTCGGCGGATGGAGTTGCTTGGCAAGCCGCAGACATCCACCATAAATTTAAGGCGATTGCGGTAGTGCCCGGGGGCGGGCCGCTCTATGCCATAGATGACACCGATGTGTATTGGTCGCAGGATCATAAGAATTGGTCGTCTGTATTCCATGAAGAATTCGTAGCTACGGGACGTCCTAAGTTGACTTCGATCTTCGTCTCGGAGGGCGGCCAATCCATTTGGGTTGCCGGGGAAACAAGCACGCTCCTTCACTCCGGCGACGGAAAAAAATGGCAAGCTCAGACTCTCTTTGGCAGCAACAATCTGAACTTCATTACCGGCTCTGCCGACGGCAAACAGCTATGGATCGTTGGAGACAAAGTCGTTCTCAGATCGACGAATGGTGTCGACTGGATGCAGATAGATGTCCCTGACAATCTCAAGTCGGCCGTGATGGTGGAAGGAGGTAGGGCCCTTTGGGCCACCAGGCCCCAAGCAAGCCTTATGTACATTCATCCCGATGGACATCTCCCCTATATCGCGAAAGGTCAGGTTTCCAAGACGGTTCTCGGAGCGAAAGTGGACTGGACATTCGTCTGCCCCGACTCTGTCCCCTACGACCTTACCGTAGTGTCGACGGCACGAACGGAGGCGCAATTCGTGAAGGGCCGCCCCGGAGTCAAACTCGCATACGACGACAAAGCCAAAGCCTGCGAGATGCAATCCAACACGTTCGATCCGGAAGATGTAGGCATCCGCCATGGCGACACCATCTATTTCAACGTCGCGCTTCAGGCTCAGGATCGTGCCACAGATTCTGATTTCCAGCAACAGTATCGGTTTACCCCCGTCTATGATCCCTGGTACTGGATAAAGCAATATCGCACGCAAATCATCGCCATTTCCTTGTTGCTGCTCGCCATCCTACCGCCAAGCCTGCTGCTCTGGCTCAAACCCTTTTGGCTGCTCAATCTTTATCGCTGGACACGTGTTCCCCTTATTTCAAATCTCAAAACATTGCCTATCGTCGGCCCCGTGCTGGACCATTTCTTGAATGTAGCCACGGTGCTTCCTCTGTTTGTCAGGCATCCGCGCGTTCTTGATGCGTGGGTCGACAGGCAAGCAAACATTGTGGAGCGGCAATGGGATGTCGAATCCGTGGGAAAAACCTCGGAAGCGGACGGTTACGTGCCCTTGCCCGTTCGTCTTTCGGAGCCCGTCACCGGTCAACTGATCAACGAACCATCGGCGTCCCGCATGGGAGAGCTTTTCTTTCGTCGCCGTTCCACCCTGACAATCCTTGGGCCCGGAGGTGCCGGCAAGACCACCTTGGCGCGTCAACTCGGCCGATGGGCGCTTCAGGCCGGTGGAGGCGATGGTCTCGCACGCCACAAAATCTTGCCCATTTGGCTCGACGACGAGATCGCCTCCGGCACATCCATCGTTGACCTGGTTCGCAGAAAGCTGCACGCAATCCTTCAGGAGGAAGTCCTCGAAGAGGACATCATCACCGTCATGCTCCGCAAGCAGAGGATCATGGTCATCGTTGACCGTCTCTCCGAAAAATCGCTGGCGACGCAGAAAGAGATCCGGCAGATCTTTCGCAACGCTAGCATCAATGCCCTGGTCATCACCTCACGCACATTGATCGTTCCAGAAGGCATTGAACCGCTAACGCTCTTCCCGCAGCCGCTTAACGCGGGAAATGTTTTGCGCTTTATGCTTACCATCATCGACACAATCAGGCAGAACACGGAGGTCACGAAGCTTTCAAAAGACGATGTCTCCAACCTGTTCTCCTCTCCTGCCGAACAGCTTGACCTTGGAGGAAGACTCGCGAAGCTCTTTCTTGCAGGAGAGACGGAAGGCGAGTCATCGAGCGGGTTGTTCCCCTTGCCGGTGCGGCTCTTCGTCGAAGAATCGCTCGAACTGTTGCAAAAAGGAAAATCGTTTGACGATCTGCCCGTCTCGCTCACCGATGTCTATCTCCGTTATGTGGAACGCGTAAACCCCACCGACCGGGAAGTCGATAACTTTATCCCGGGTGAAAGTTATCTTCATGCCAGCATGCTGGTTGCCATGATGGCCCTACGTGGAAATTTCATTCCCAAAGAAATCACAAAGATGGATGCGGGCAAGATGCTCGCCGAGGCTGGGTACCCACCCGCTCGAGAGTATGATCCATTGCAGCGGATGCTTGACAACGGCTTACTCATAGAAAAGGTAACGCTGGGTCAGCGCCGCGTTCGTTTTGCTCTCGACCCTGTCGCGGAACATCTGGGAGCCGCATGGCTGATCGCGAAACACGACGGGAATGAGGTGGCGCTCAAAGCCGAGTTTGCAGGAGCCTGCCTACCCACCGGGTTCGGCGCGGCACTAAAGCTAGCCCGCGATGCCTGGTGCAATAGAGATCAATGAAGATTCGACGCGCGTCCCTGTCTAGAGCCTTGTATCCTGCATCACACTTCCAGCAAAAATCGCGAGGTCGGAAGCAAGCGCTGCAAGAGTATTGACATAGGTTCGTTTCGTCCTCGATCTTGAGAGGCAGAACTCTTAGAGATTCCGGCTTTGACAGTTGTACAGTCCTAAGTAGTCAGCATGAGTCTCCTAATCCGCCTGCCGCAGATTCTCGCATGGTGCTCACAGGCCGATGCACTCATCGAGGATCAGACGACTCTTCGTGCCGCTCTGAAACGAAGCTCTTCCGCGTTCAGCTCTCCGACCTCCAAGTCTCGAAAGTAAACTCTGTAGAACCCTGGTGTGGTTAGCTCAAGTGCGAGCTCTTCGAAGCGGAATACTTCGCTGATGAAAATTCTGGTCTTGTGCCAGCTGATGTCGCCACTGTTATTCACTTTTCGCAGAAGAAGCCCTTTGGGGTACGTGAACTCCGGCAATTTGCGTGGCAGTCGGACAGAACTGGGGTGATAGAGACTGGCCGGAACTGCGTTCTTCAGGCCCTCATGTGGGCGCTCGTTATTGAAGACGTAGCGAAAATTATCGAAGCGGCTCTGCTGTGCACGAAGAGATGACGCAGGCGGTTTCGTCGTGTCCTCCTTCAGCGTGCGATGCATGCGCTCGTGGCGACCGTTCTGTTGCGGTCTGCCTGCCTGAATCCGTTCGTGAACAATCCCCAGCTTCATCCAGCCGAGCGCGAGTTTCGAAAGTCCCATGAGCCCCGTGCCCGCGAACGGCGCACCGTTGTCGGTCCTGATTCGAGCTGGCATTCCGTACTCCCGCATAGCTGCTTCACAGATCGCTCGAACCTGGCTAAGGTCTATGCGCGAGACGATCTGGCAACGAATCAAATAACGGCTGTACGCATCAGTGATCGTAAACGGATCACATCGCTTGCCGTCGCCCGTTACGAAGTAGCCTTTGAAGTCCATACACCACAGCTGATTGGGCCCCGTGACCGTTGAGAACGGCTCTGAGCAAGGCGTGATGCGTTTTCTTTTCTTCTGTGGACTCGTCAAGCCCGCTCGGCTCAGGATGTTTCCGAACGTGCTAGCTGCAGGCCACACCAGTTCTGGCTGTAACATTTCCAGCCTTGCCTTGAGTTTGCGTGCGCCCCAAGACGGATGCTTGGCACGGAGCACGAGAATAGCGTTCTCCATCGGCTCAAGGGTTGCGTGCGAGCAGGTATGCGGCCGGCGACTGCGATCCACGAGTCCTTCTGGTCCGGTCTCGTTGTAACGGTTGATCCAGCGGTAGGCCGTTGGACGTGAGATTCCATAAGCGCGACACAGGTCCGCCACTGACATCTCTTCCTTCTGATAACTCGATAAAAACTGCAAACGTTGATCCAAGATTCGACTCTCTTTCCAGGGCACACACCATCGTCGTGTGTCACCCAAACGGCGCGTGTCCGTTACCGTCGCGCTTCGCTGTAAACCATGTCTCCGGTCTATTTCGTAACGCAAGTGCTAAGTACGCTCAGGGGCGCTGCCCCGATCGCGCGGCGCAAGGGTCTCCCCAATCTTCCGCGCTGCGCTTGTGCAGACCTCCGCTCCGCTTCGCCCTTTCCGTTCCGCCTGCGGCTCCCTCTCCAAGGGTGGGAGATCCCCCTCCCCTTGCGCCTTGCTACCCCCGCCTTCGCCAGGAGGCGTTCGGCATGTAGGTACATGCCACGCATGGCATGAAAACAACGGCCAAGGCCAAGGAGGAAACACCCATGAAGACCACCAGCACCATCACCCCTATTAGCGAAAACCCCAAACAACCGCAGCCACGGCAGACCGCCAAAGAGGTCATCGCCGCCAACGTGAAGAGTCTCATCGAGCAACTGGAAGCCGGACACAGCGATGCGCTCACCGCCTATCTCGACGCCATGAGCCGCTTCCATAACTATTCGTTTGGAAACATCTTGGAGATCGCACGGCAGAGGCCCGATGCAACCCGCGTTGCCGGAATGTACGCATGGAACCAGCTTGGCCGCAAGGTCAGGAAGGGTGAGCGCGGTATCCGCATCCTTGCTCCCATCGTGGGCGTCAAGCGCAAGAAGGACGAGGAGGCCGAGAAGGACATCACCAAGCAGAACACCCGCGTTCTCGTCGGCTTTCGCAATGCCTATGTCTTCGATGTCTCGCAGACCGAGGGCGCAGAGCTTCCCGCCATGCGAGAGATGAGCGGCGAGGTTGGCGAGAACCGCGCACGTCTCATTGCATTCATCAACAAACAGAATATTGAGTTGGTCTTTACCGAGAACATCGCCCCTGCCCTTGGCATGAGCTATGGCGGCAGGATTGCCATTCTTCCCGGACAGTCAGAGGCGGAGGAATTCTCCACCCTTGTGCATGAACTGGCGCACGAGATGTTGGAACATGCCAAACGCCGCACGACCACGACCAAGGTGGTACGGGAGACGGAAGCCGAATCCATCGCCTTTGTTGTCAGCAAGGCTGTTGGTCTCAACACCGGAACCGCGTCCGCCGATTACATTCACCTGTACCACGGCAACGCTTCCTTGCTTGCGGAGAGCTTGGAAGTTATCCAGCAAACTTCAGCCGTCATCTTAGCCGCATTGCAGCCGTCCGGAACCGAGACGATGCCTGATGCAGAACTGGCGCAGGTGGCGTAATGCAAACCCTCCTTCACATCGTAGAGAAGGCCGGAGGATTCCGGCCTAGTCTCTATCTCTCCATCGAAAACCCGCCCTTTCTTGCTCTCGTCGTGGAAGCGTTGGACGAGTCAGGCCCCCTCGGCCTTCCGGCCATCTCCGTTGCACATTACGGCAAGCAAAACGGCGATCCCATGCGTGACCCCGAGATGTGCTTCGAGATAGTGAGGCCTCTTGGGGGCACCTTCTCCCTCGACCCGTTCTATTGGCGCAACGACTATGTGGCCGTTGAGCAGTTCTCCCGCTCCATCGTGCGCGGCCACTATATCGCCTTGCTCGACCTTCACCACCAACACCAGGAGTTCGCCTTGCAATGGGACAGCACCCTCCGCATGCAGGGATTTCTGGAAGCGTTCTCGGACAAGTAGATTCGTGGCTAGTCCGCTCCTGTAGAGCGGATACCTCCAGCCTGCGTCCGCTCTCTTCCTTCCACCCTCGAACCGCTCGAAAGGAGCCAAAACCATGGAAACCACCATTCTCAACGCTACCGAATACCGCAACGTCTCGCTCTCGCTTCTCAACGAGTCGAAGACTAACCCGCGCCGCATCTTCGAAGATATGGCTCTTAAGGAACTCGCCGACAGCATCCGCAGCCAGGGTGTACTGTCGCCTCTTCTCGTGCGGCCACTCAGCGAAAAGGGCTTCGAGATCGTCGCCGGGGCAAGGCGTTTTCGCGCCGCGCAGATCGCCGAGGTTCCGACCGTTCCCGTCCGCATCGTCAATCTATCCGACGCCGAAGCACTCGAAGCGCAGTTGATTGAAAACCTGCAACGGCGGGATGTGCATCCACTCGAAGAGGCGCAGGGATTTCGCGCTCTTCTCAATCTGGACGAACCGAAATACAGCGTCGAGCAGATTGCCGCAAAGACGGGCAAGAGTCCCCTCTATGTCACCGCCCGCCTCAAACTCACGGAACTGTCCACGCCAGTCGTGGAAGCCTTCTACGCGGGGGAGATCGGCGTCGGCCATGCTCTCTTGCTGGCGAAGCTCCAGCCCGACCAGCAACAATCCGCGCTCTCCGCTTGCTTTCGCGAGGACTGGCACAGTGGCAGCGGCAAACAAAAGCGCATCCTCCTGCCTGTTCGCAACCTTCAATTCTGGATCGACAACAACATCCTGCTCATTCTCAAAGATGCGTCCTTCGACAAGAAAGACCGCCAGCTTGTGCCAGCAGCCGGAAGCTGTGTCGATTGCCCCAAACGCACAGGTCATAACAAGCTCCTGTTCTCCGACTTCGGCAAACAGGATGCCTGTACTGACCCGACCTGCTACCAATCGAAGGTGGACGCGCATGTAGCCAAAACTATTGCGGCGAAGCCGCAGCTAGTACAAATCAGTACCGCGTATGGCCAGCAGAAGGAAGGCAGCACAACGCTCCCACGCAACAAGTACACCGCGATTCGTGCCGAGAAGCCCTCCTCGAAAGAGGAGGCGAAGCGGCCCGAGTTCAAGACCTGCAAATTCACCAGTGAAGCTATCGTCACCGAGGGCAATGAGAAGGGCGAACTTCGCAAAGTGTGCAGCAATTCGGAATGCCCCGTTCACCATCCGGCGAAGCAGATCAGCCGCGAGGATGGGAAATGGAAGGCAGAGCAGGAGCAGCGGCGCAGAGGAGAGGCCATCGCGAACACAACAGGGATTCGCGTCCTCAGTGCCATCGGCGCAGCCGTCCCGGTACGTCTGTTGAAACGTGACCTGCAATTCCTCGTCAACCAAATTGCTTCACTCTTGGATGAAGGGCGGCTTCTGACCCTCGCGCGGCAACACGGCATCCGGAAGGACCGAGAGACAGATGCAATCGACAAGCTCTTCGCCGCATTCGTTCGTCGAGCCGATGAAGGGACACTCTCGCGTCTCTTGGTCGAGTCAACTGTTCTTCTGGCGGCGGCTCGTACCAATCCCGCCGTTGTTCTCCGCGAAGCAGCCGCGACCTACAAAGTGGATGCCGATGCTGTCGCGCTCAAGGTGAAGCAGGAGTTCGCCGCGAAAGAGAGGGCACGTGCCATAAAGAGGAAGCCGGAAATCGAAAAGCAGAAAAAGAAGCAGGCTGCCTAGTCTGAAGCCGAAGCGGCTGCCCACAAGGGGCAGCCGCTTCGTTGTTTTTAAGTGCCGAATACTCCCTTTAAGCGAGCGGACGCAGGCGTATCTCGAAATCTACGACCAGCAGGACGCTAACCGTATCGATGGAGCAGCCAAACAACGCGAAGCCACCCTTGGGTGCCCGGCGTCAGACACTCAATAGCAAAAAAAGAATATCCTTCCTCTGCTGATGGGTGGCCGGATCTTCAGAGAGCGACCGGCGGCAGCGGACAACCGAGTTGGATCGCATGTGGTCGCACAGATTCTCCTTGGCGCGAAGCAGCAGATCATCCCATGGACTATACGTTTACAGGCATCGGTACGCCCTGCAGCATGACAAACCGCTGAGGTTCACAACACGCTTTGTCCAACCTCGCAAGATCAGCTTGCATGTCCCCATCAGCCTTGAATGACTGCAATGTCGCATCCAGAATCGAAGCTGCCTTTGGATCATCGGGCCGCTCGATATGGTAATGCATCCACTTGCCGTCGCGCCGGGCCTCGACAATTCCCGCGCGTCGTAGATAAGCAAGATGACGAGATATCTTAGGCTGCCCCTGCTTCAAGATCTCCACAAAGTAGCAAACGCACACCTCACGCCCATCCATCAGATTCAGCAAGCGTAATCGCGTCAGATCTGCGAGAGCGGCGAACAAAGTAACCAGATCGAATTTAGCAGTCCGTCCCATTGCCACAGTATACGCCTTGACATATATGTCGCTACGTCATACATTCGTCTTGGCGCATACGAGGACGCCGACAATGGCAACCCAAACCGATATCAGTAAAAAGTACGGCGCTATCGCCAGAAGCGTCACGGACTCCGATGCAACCGCTTGCTGCGATCCTGCAATGCGATGCTGCGATCCAATCACCAAAGACTTGTACGGTGATCTTGAGAAAGACGGTTTACCGGAGAAGGCTGTACTCGCCTCCCTGGGATGCGGCAACCCTACGGCGCTCACAGAGCTGCAGCCGGGCGAGACCGTGCTTGATTTAGGTTCAGGCGGCGGTATCGACGTGTTGTTATCAGCTAAGCGGGTAGGGCCGACTGGCAAAGCCTACGGGTTGGATATGACAGATGACATGCTTGCGCTTGCGCGTGAGAATCAGCGTCAGGCGGGAGCGACGAACGTAGAGTTTCTGAAGGGCGAGATAGAGAACATTCCTCTGCCGGATAACTCAGTCGATGTCGTCATCTCGAATTGCGTCATCAACCTTTCCGCAGACAAGTCCCGCGTCCTCAAAGAAGCCTTTCGAGTACTTCGTCCTGGTGGCCGCTTCGCTGTTTCTGATGTTGTCGTGCGCGGGGAGGTGCCGGATGCCGTTCGCAAAAGCATGTTGCTTTGGGTCGGCTGCATTGCCGGCGCGTTGGAAGAAACTGACTATCGGGCGAAGCTGCGAGTTGCGGGATTCGAGTCTGTAGACCTTGAGCCGACGCGCGTGTATGACATTGAAGACGCCCGCGTTTTTCTCACGGAGGCAGGGATTTCGGTTGACGAGATTGCGTCTCAAGTCGAAGGCAAATTCCTAAGCGCGTTCATTCGCGCCACAAAACCCGCTGCGCCCATTCCCCGGGGAGCCTGACATGATCTCTCCCGCTCCTAATCACTACAACGTTCTATTTCTTTGCACAGGCAACTCCGCCCGATCCATCATGGCTGAGGCGATTTTGAAGCATAGAGGCAAAGGTGTATTCACTGCCTACAGTGCAGGCAGTCACCCATCCGGTGCTGTCCGGTCCGAGGCACTGCACCAGATCGAAGTTGCTGGCCTCTCCGCCGAAGGGCTGCGGAGCAAGTCGTGGGACGAGTTTTCAGCACCCGACAGCCCACATATAAATTTCATCTTTACCGTCTGTGACGACGCAGCCAACGAAGTCTGCCCTATCTGGCCCGGGCATCCCATGACCGCTCACTGGGGTATCCCCGATCCCGCAGCAGTACAGGGTACGCCGGAAGAGAAGGCCCGCGCCTTCTGCGACGCGTTCACCGTCTTAGATCGCCGAATCAGCCTCTTCCTATGCCTACCTCTCCCCAGGCTGGAGAGCATTGCAATCCAGAAAGAACTCGACAGTATCGGTAAACAATGAAGCCAATACTCTTACATAGGATTTGGGAAACGGCGGGGGGTAGACACATTTATCCCCTAGAGCGCATCCTTTAGCCATTGCGGGAGATTCATACTCGCCTTAATACGCTGAATGAACGTGGCGTCGTCCACTCCAGTGATCGCGTCAAGTTCCATCGGGTCGACGTCGCCCGGCCCGATCGCGACAACGCCTAAACTTGCATCTGAGGCCAGACTCTCGTCCATTTCCAGCAGAATCTGGAATCTGCTAGGTGCACCTTTGAACTCGGCGTAACCCGTCTGAAATGTCTTAGCCAAATCAGGCAAGTGCTCCAACGCATATGAGAGGGTCGCAATCGCTCCTTGCAGCGTGACGTTCGCCAATGGGTGACTGGGATCGTCAACGAGATCTAGAACCATAGATTGATTCGCGATGTGAATCAGCTCCACGCCGACCGTGGTGGGATCGACCAATGATGCACGCCCCGCCCGTAATTTTCCCCCGATCAGAACGGCAGCCACATCGCTCTCCGTAGCCGCAATCAACGTCGTATACGGATCTCCGTCCGCTTTACCAATGACGAGTAGATCCGCCTGCTTGCCGGTCTCTATCGTACCTACGAATGAATCCCAACCCATCATCTTTGCAGGAATTGTAGTGACCATTCGTACGAGCTGCTCGTCCGCAAACAAGCCATTGAGCTCGTTGCTCGTGAGCTTGGCAATTTTGAGTTCACCGAGAAGGTTCTTGGTTCCACTAGGGCCCCAGTCGCAACCGATCGCGACCGTGACCCCCGCTGAGATCGCTGCGCTCACATTTGTTGTGGCACCGTATAGCAGAAAATTGCTCGTCGGCGACCACACGAGTCCTCCCGCGGGTTTCAACAACATCATTTGTGGAGGCCCAAGGGCAGTGCCGTGAATGGAAACGAGATTACCACCGATGAGGGGTTTGCCCTTAGGGTCGATCAGGTTCGAGAATAGGGCTTGTGTAGTCTGGTCCGTGCCTTCGCACAAATGAATGAAGAGGCGGCTGAGACCCTGGTCCATCAACGGTCCGTAGGTCTGCTGGAATTCGCCGAAGGAGGCGAAGTCGTTGATGTGGTCAGTCGCCGTGGGCCAGTTCGCACCGTAGGAGAATTCGACATTTCTCACGAGCCCTTGATAATAAGGGACCGTACTACCAAGCGAAGACAGTGTCAGCCCCTGAGTCGTCGTTACACCACCAAGCAGTGCTCGGCATTCAACAAAACGTGCAACCGATTTGGGATAAATGTCTTGCGGATGATGCGTTAGCAGAGTGGCCGGGTTTGCGACCCGACGCTTGTAGAGCGCATCGTTTCTCCATTGTCCTCGATTCAGGTAGCGCTTCTCGACGCTCCATAGCGGGATGGCGTTGTATGCAGGATGATTGTGGAGTTCGATCAATCCTGGGTAGATTGTTCCACCCGTTGCTATGAGGGGAGATTGTTGAAATGCAGGCGGAATCCCAGCGTCAGCGGAGGCGATCGTTACGATGAGATCGTTTTCAATACAGACAAAACCGTCTGGAATAACACTCCCGTTGGCGTCCAATGTGGCGATCCGTCCGCGCAAGACGAACCTTCGCGGGACTGCGGCCAGTGCGAGGTGCTCGGGCCGTACGCGCGTCTCTTCTCGAAAAAATGCCATAAAGCTTCCTCACTCTATTAGTCCACACTATTTCTCATATCCTGAGGCTTCGTTCATTGCTAATCTGCTGTCGGTATCGAACATTACCATAATGACGACGTTTGAGTTGGACCTACTAGCACGCTCGAACCGCAAATTCGCTGACGTTACGAGATAGGCCCAGAGGTGGACCCTTATGCCAACGCTTTTCACAAGCCTTCAGGCGAAACAAATCCGAGGGATCAGACCCTCTCCGCTCAAATTAGCTGCGCTCGCATTTCGGGATACCGCTCAGCCTCAGCCTGTAGATCAGCCTGAGCTTATCAGCACTTTTGCTCCTGCGAAGCTCGCTAATAGCAGAGTCCTCGTCATAGGAGCCGGCCTAGCCGGTCTCACGGCCGCGGTTGAAACACAGGCCGCGGGCTACAAGGTCGAAGTAATTGAGGCGCGGCATCGTGTTGGCGGCAGAGTATGGAGCCTGGAAGATGTAGTCCCGGGGAAAGTCGTTGAAGGTGGGGGCGAGCTAATCGGCCTCAACCATCCACTTTGGCTGACCTATGCGCGTCAATTCAAGTTGCCATTCTGGAAAGTAATCGAGCCAAATGCCTCACAGATTATTATTGGCGGGATAAAACTTGATAAAAAGAAGGAACGAGACCTCCTCAAAGAAATGATAGTTGCCTTGGGAAGTCTGACCGATCTTTCCCGATCTATCGACCCGCAAACTCCATGGCTCCATCCTGATGCCCAGAATCTGGATGAAAAGCCTGTCTCAGAATGGATCAGAGAACTTTCAACGTCAGCCATATGCCGAAAGGCCATCACCCAACAGCTCGAAGCTGATAACGGGGTCGTCGCCGAGCAGCAGAGCTTGCTCGCCAATCTTGCCATGATTGCTGGCGGAGGACACGAGCGGTACTGGACTGACTCTGAAAAGTTGCGGTGCCAGGGAGGAAATCAGGGTCTGGCCACAAAACTGGCCGAGCGGCTAAAAATCTCCGTAAAACTAAACGTTGATGTCAAGGACATCGAATTGAAAGGCGATTTCGTCAAGGTAACGTCATCCGCTGGTCAATCATTCGAAGCCGAAGATGTAATCCTAACTGTTCCACCGAGCATCTGGAACTCTATCCACTTTCATCCTGCGTTACCACAACAACTCCGCAATCCTGGTCCGCAAATGGGAGTCAATGTGAAATTTATTCTATCGGCACGCGATTCTTTCTGGGGAAGAACTTCGCCCAACTTAGTCTCGGATCGATTCATCAATCTCACTTGGCATGCAACTGAAGGACAAGACGGCCCGGGGGAAGCGATGACTGCGTTTTCTGGAGCCACGGCAGCGGAGGAATGTAGAAAATGGAAGCCACTTCGGCGTCCGGAGAATTATGTGAAACGACTGAAAGCCCTCTATTCCAAAGTTGAAGGCGCCTACACCGACAACAAATTCATGGATTGGCCGAATGATTCCTGGGTCAAGGCATCCTATTCCTTCCCCGCTCCCGGCGAGGTGATTCGATGTGGTCCGCTGTATGAATCTGGGTATTTGGGAAGACTTCATTTTGCCGGAGAACATACATGCTATGCATTCATAGGATATATGGAAGGTGCGTTACAATCTGGTCTCAACGTCGCTAGGAAACTCGCTACGAGAGACAAACTTATCTAGGAGCACCTGCTTACGAGTGGAAGTGTAAGCCCGGTGAATTACTCGCAGGCGAATGACGAGTTCTTTGTGAAATCCATCTCAATGGCCATCATCGAGCCGCCAGCATCAGCATGCGGACATCGGATAAATGACGGGTAATTCTGCAGGCGAGGTCTTCTACTGCTGAGATTGTTGGTAAGAGGCTAATTCAGGCTAGAAGCGATCGCGGAGCGTCTGTCCGCTAAAAACAAAATTTGATTGCGCGCTTGACAACCCCGTCATTAGGGACATAATGAATGGTGCGTGAGAAAGGCGGCAGAGATGGCACACTTTTCGTTTACGGCAGGTACAGCTCCCCACTATATCCCCGAAATCATTTGCAAACCCTTTTCCTGGCAGGGCAAACCGGTTCTAAAGGTCGAGAGTGCAGTTGATTCGCTTCGCCCGGAAGAACTGGCCAAGAAAGAATCTCAGAAGTAGTTAGCTCTGGTACCTATAGCTAACCGTACTTAAAGAGACTGGAAAGCCCATTTTCCGGGGCTAAGCCCTAAGCATTCTTCTCGTGCTGTATGCTCTACGAGCTCTCTGCTGTCGTACGCAGACGATTTCGACGCTTTGGTCTGTCCCGCGGATTGTGACCTGCTAGCAGCCTAGCTGTGCAATAAGGTGGCGCTATGCAATCAGCGATGACGGTCAAAAAGGCGTACGCCGAAGCACTCTCGGGCAGGGCGCTTACCGACGCATCCAATTCTGCTCAGACCACATTTGGCTGCGGGGACCTAATTCCATGGGCGAATTTGCAAGCTGGAGAAAGGGTGTTGGACCTCGGCTGCGGTGCAGGGTCCGACTGCATTGAGGCGGCTTTTGCTGTCGGTTGCGAAGGTCTCGTTATTGGAGTTGACTTTACTGCCGATATGGTCGATCTCGCGATTTCGCGAGGTCGTCACATTGGCCTGAGACAAGTTCAATTCGTGCTCGGCGATATCAGATCGTTACCGCCGTCCATCCCGGAAGTTGACGTCGTGTTCTCCAATTGCACACTTAACCTAGTCGAGGACAGAGCCAGTGTGCTGAAGGAGGCCTTCAGGGTTCTGTGCCCGGGTGGACGATTGCTTCTGTCCGAAATAATTCTGTCCGAGCCTTTGAAGCAAGCTGAGGTGGGAGACGCGGGTCTTTTCGTGAACTGCGTTTCTGGGGCGACAGACTTAAGACAGCTGATATCGGACCTTGGACAAGCAGGATTCGCTGACATCGCCCCGGTGCGGATTGGATCATTGAAAGCCTCGCGGAAAGGCGCAGACTTGCCTGATCTTGAATCCAAAATATCGTCGGTCTTATTGCGCGGACGCAAACCTGAATTCTCAGTCGAAATTTCCGATTTACATGCTCCTCGCCTCTTAATGTTGGGAGCATCCGATGCGGCCATCGCGGCCGCACATCATTACGCCTTGAGACCGGTGGTGTTTGCTAAACCAGAATCTGATATTCCGGCTCTTGATGCTTTTGACATTATCCCGTTCGATGGTAGTTCAGATAACGCAATTCGCAAATGTCGTGAGACCTTTGGCCAAGCGGACATTAAAGGCGTGGTCGCGTTCGACGGGCCATACGTAGGCATTGCTCAAGCTCTCACCCAACACTTCGAGACTGCCTGCTATTTCCCGCCGGAAGTAGTGGAAGGTGGCGAAAACAAGATCGCCGCGAAGAAGATAATGAAGAGAGCTGGGGTCTCTGTACCGCTCTTTTGGTTTGGGACCGATGTCCAGGCTGGACTTGGATGGTCAAATTCGCACGGTTGGCCAGTCGTGGCCAAACCTGCTAATGATGCCAACAGCCGCATGGTGAGATTGTGCCATAACTCCGATGACCTATATGCAGCTTTCGAACAGATACTGTCAGCACAGCTGAACATCGGAGGCCTACCATTACTATCTGGTGTTTTGCTGGAACAATTTATTGAAGGTCCGGAGTTTAGTGTCGAAATCATTACCCGAATTGGCGAATGCCCGAATGTCATCGCGGTATGTGAAAAGCTCATTGGGCCTAAGCCGTTCTTTGTTGAAATTGGGCATGCAATTCCGTCTTCGTTGAGAAGAGAATCGCTTCAAATGGTCGAGTCAATGGCAATCCGGGCAATTCAAGCCCTTGGTGTGATCAATATGGTTTGCCACGTCGAAGTGAAGCTCTCTGAAGACGGTCCGTTCATCATTGAAGTGAACCTAAGGCCTCCGGGCGGTAAGTTACCGGCTTTGATTCGCGCCGTGTCAGGCTGGGATTTACATCGGGCCGCTATAGAATTAGCGTGCGGTCTCCCAATTCACACACCGCGGGAAGACCGTGCATCATGCGGAATTTATCACTGCATTACGGCGGACTGCGAGGCTGTTCTTCACTATGATAAATCTCCGCTTGAATTGGAAGGTGTGCTGTTTGCTCCGTATGTAGAAATGGATGTAGCTCCTGGGGCAACTGTCTATCCGGTAAATCACGTGATGGGTCAGATTCTCGGCAGGATATTGTCATTCGGAGATAGTCCCAGCGAAGCTTGGAACGTTATCCGAAAGACAAAGCAGTCTATGAACTTGACGTTCACCCCGATATCCTCAACTGAAAGCATTATTTCGGATCAATCTTGTTCCGGCTGTTGGGACAAAGGATGCTGCTAACCGAGACTGACGCAGAGAGGCCGAATGAACATTGCTCTCGTATCCATATTTGAGGCGGGCATGCAACCTCTAGCACTCGCAACCGCCGGGGGACACTTGAAACGTGCAGGGTTGGGGTGTGCTGCTTTTGATGCATATCACTCACCGGTGTCTGAGCAAGACTTAGACTGCTTCGATTTGGTCGTGCTGAGTCTACCAGGATTCGAAAGTTTACAAGGCGCAACTGCATTGGCAGCTCAAATTAGACGGGCCCGCCCCGAAACTATCGTTGGGTTTGTTGGAACATATGCAGCGTTGAACGCCAACGCCCTTTTGGAGAAATACGCTGATTGGATTATCCTCGGCGACTTCGAGGAATCGTTGGTCGAAATTTGTAATCGAATCGAAAATCGTGGAGATATTCGGGATGTGCCGGGGACATTGACGAGCCCTGGAAAGGTCCCATCGATTAGAGGTCTTAGAGAATGGTGCGTACCGGATCGCTCTATCCTTCCTTCAATGTCCGACTACGAATACCAACCAGCAACCAAGTTTTTCTCAAAGCCAACAACCGTTGGCAACATCGAAACCGCCAGAGGTTGCAGGTTTAAGTGCAGCTACTGCTCCGTCTTCGCGTCATACCAGGGCAAAGTGTCCGTCGTTCCGACAGATGTCGTCATGCAGGACATCGAACAGGTTGTGAGCGCCGGTGCCCAACACATCTGTTTCGTGGATGCTGAGTTTTTAAATGCCCCCAATCATTCCCTGGAAATCGTGCGGAAAATGCATGCAAGCTTTCCGGACTTGACCTTTGATTTCACGTCCCGAGCAGACTTGATCGCAGCGGACCGGGAGAGGTTACATCAACTCGTTGATTGGGGCGCCAAGTGGGTAACTTCGGCATTCGAGTTCCCCAAAAAGAACGTGCTGAACATAATCAACAAGGGCTTCGGTCCAGACCAACTCGATTTGACACTCGAGATCGCGAAGGATGTGGGACTGGCGGTGAATCCGACTTTTGTTCTCTTCAACCCTTGGGTATCAGCTGATGACATCAAGGCTGCTCTCAAGTTCATCGAGGATCGAGAATTAGACGTAGAGGATGTGCAATTTAAGACTCGACTCTGGCTTTACAAGGGTTCTCCTCTTCTTGATGACTGGGAAATTCAATCGAGGATTACGAACGAACATGAGTTTCACTATGAATGGCGTCACCGTGATTTAGAAGTCGAGGAACTGTTCTCGGCGATGACGCAACTGTACGGCGAAAAGGCGGGGCGTTGCTGCCTGAAGTGTTAGTTGCGGAGGAAAATACGCATGCCCAAAATTGTGGTTGTCGGTGGTTTTCTCGGTGCAGGAAAGACGAGCTTAGTACTTGATGGGGCGTCTCGGCTTCGTCAACGTGGCTTGAGGGTGGGCATCGTCATGAACGATCAATCCAGCGACTTAGTGGATACTAATTTGGCGACTGCTCTGGGATTCAACGTCGGCGAAGTGGCCGACGGTTGTTTCTGCTGTCGATTTGAAGATTTAGTGAGCGAGTTCCAACGAATTGAGCGTGTGGGCTCCGCAGATGTAATTTTTGCAGAACCGGTGGGCAGCTGTACTGATATCATTGCCACCGTGATTCATCCCTTGGCGAGGTTATCAGGTCTCAGATTTCCGACAGCCCCCTTTTCTGTTGTTGTGGATCCGACCCGTGATCTTAGCGAAATGAACGAACTAGTTGGGTATTTGTATAGGCGACAGTTAGCTGAAGCCGACATTGTCGTGGTGAGCAAGATTGATCTCGTCCCTGACGGTGTCGAGGTGATAAAAAGGCGATATTCGGGAGTTTTGCCCGAGCGAGCGGTCATCGGCACTTCCGCTGTCACGGGAGAAGGAATTGATTCATGGCTAGAATCATTGCTAGAGGCACAGACCCAAGAACATTCTGCTTTGGAACTTGACTACCAAAAATACACGGCGGCTGAAGCTGCTCTCGGATGGTTGAATCTTTCGGCAGATTGGCGCGCCGATCGTCCAGTGGCTCTTATGGAAGTAGGCGGCCTAGTCTTGAAGAAGCTGCAAGAACGGATGCGCAGTACTTCATTGAAGGCAGCCCATGTGAAAATTATGCTCTCCTCACCCATTGGTCAGATTAAAGGGAGCTTTGTCAGCAATCGGGGATTGATAATTTGGGATGATGAGATGTCTCAACTTGAATCATCAACTGGAGCCTTTGTGTTAAATGCGCGCGCCGAAGGCACTGCGAAAGAACTTTCTCGTGTTGTCGATGAAACGCTATCTACTCTGCGCAGTGATTCGGGAATCGCTCTTTCCGTCAAACGGCTAGATTGCTTTAGTCCTAAACCGCCTAAACCTACCCACCGCCTGAACCATCGTGGTGTATCCATTCCGCTCAATCAGGTTCAGGTTGACTGATGACATTATCATGTCGAATTGCTTTACCAGCCTCTCGGCCGTCTGTGACAACGCGGCCAATGAGGTTTGTCCCATCTGGCCTGGACATTCGATGACGGCACACTGGGGTACCCCCAATCCAGCAGCCGTCCAAGGTGCGCCTGAAGAGCTTGCCAGCGATTTCCAAGACGCATTCTCCATCGTAGAGCGCCGAATTAACTTCTTCCTATCAGTGCCACTCTTTTCTCTAGAGAGCCTCGCAATCGAGCGTGGACTCGACAGGATCGGCAAACAATGAAGCCGACATTGTCACGACGTATAGTCGCAGAGTTTAGCGGAACGCTTCTCCTCCTCGCAGCGGTTGTCGGCTCTGGGATCATGGGAGAGAGGCTGGCGGCTGGCAACGTCGCTCTCGCTCTCCTCGCAAATACCATCGCAACAGGCTCCGCGCTTGTTGCAATTATTCTCGCCTTCGGCCCAATCTCAGGGGCGCACCTGAATCCTGCAGTAACGCTTGTGGACGCGTGGCAGGGCGGTATCGCATGGCGCGACACTCCGGTCTACATCGTCGCGCAGATCGCCGGCGCATTCGCGGGGGTAGTTGCTGCTCACCTTATGTTCGGCCTGTCTGCTTTTTCGCCCTCAACACATGTCCGCAGCGGCCCCGCCCAACTCCTCAGCGAGTTCATCGCCACTTTCGGGTTACTCGCCGTCATTTGGGGCTGCGTCCGGCAACGTCCCTCCGCAGTTCCCTTTGCCGTGGGTACTTACATAACTGCCGCATATTGGTTCACCGCATCCACCTCATTTGCTAACCCCGCCGTTACGATCGCACGATCCATGACAAACACCTTCGCCGGAATAAGGCTGGCGGATACAGCCGGATTCGTTGTTGTCCAACTCGCCGGGGCTTTCGCCGCCACTCTTCTCTTCAAGTGGCTCATACCATCGATCCACAAAGAGGCTTCTGTTATTTTGGTGGAGCATGACCGAGTCTAGAGAGAACAATCCTTTCTCTTACTCAAGAAAAATGTCACACTCTGAAAATCAAACGTGAGTCGATTCCGCAATGCCTCCGCTTTTGCCTCCGTGCTTGGGCTCTGTCCGTCAGCGGCGGCAAGGTGCTCTCGACCAAGACGGGGAAGTTGAAGAACCGAGTAGCCAATCGTGCTCCGGCTCGGTGCCAAATCGGTCTCCGGTGCCAAGGACTACTTCGGCGCGTTTTTCCGCAGAATGCGAGCCAGGCTTGGCCCTGCGAAGGCCATTACAGCAACGCGCATAAGGTCGCACGCGCCGTCTACCACGTCTTTACCCGGCAAAGAACCCTACACACAGACAGTCTTCCACCGCTGGGATGAACAAGAACAGCAACGAGCCGAAACGCGCCTTCGCAAACATGCCCCACAACTCGCCTTCCAACTCCTACCCATCCCAACAAACTCAGCAGCTTCGCAAATTTAGCTCCTGAGCAGTACTTGCCGACAACCCGTTTTCAAGGAACTACGGAACGCCATCCTAAATCATTTAAAAACAAAGCTCCGTACCGTCGTGCGTACCGTCAGAATGCAGAGCAGAGGTCTTCTGCACCGCCTAGGACCTTACGGGAAGGTCTCAATGTTCAAAGAATGATTCCCTGTGCCACTCCAAGTCAAAAGAATAGCGCTATTATCCGATACCACTCCTAGACTTGGGGTGAAATCTGTTCCCTCGTGCGTATCAACTACTCCGTTTGGCCAAGCCGCCCAAGAAGCTTCAGGAGCGATATAAATATCATTCCCACCAAAAACCTTGAATGCCATGTACAGCACATCGTTCTTACTTGTTAGACCAACTTGGCACCCCGTCAAAGCGAACAGACTTGTTTTTGAGGTACCAGTAACGTTCGAGCCATTATTCCCATTCACAGGAAGGCTGACGATACTGACATCTTGGTTGCCAAATCCAACCCACCCAAGAAACGCTCCTCGCGTCTGAGTACCTGTCATTTGGAGTCCGGTGCCGGTATATTCTTTTCCGCCCCCTGCTTGATCTAACAAATTGTACGGGCCTGCGAATCCGAGGTTATTTGGATTAGCGATAATGTCACCAGTCCACATTATTTGAATAGGTTGGGCATTAGGTGGACCAGTATAAATCGCAAAAGCTATGACCAATTGAGTTCCATACGTACCCAACCCAGGAGTTGTATTTGTAGATGCTTGGAGAGTCTGGATGTTGGGCATGAGTCCTTGAATAAATGGAACTCCATTCTGATCACGGGCTACAGAGATTTCCGCAACGTTGACCCAACCGTTCACATCTCCCATCCAAGCTACGAAAGCCCTTCCGTTCAGCGTGGTGAGAGAAGGCGCGACCGGTGTTCTTTGCCCAGTATCCACTGGGGCCTGAAAATTCACGCCATCGGTCGAAAGCATTAATATCAACGCGGTTCCACCGCCCATCCAAGCGATGATTGTCCCCAGATTGGGAACTGAAACAACCGCCGGACCGACATTGCTGCTCTGCCCCAACGTGACCTTCATATCGGCACCTTAGTTTCCTTCTTGAGAAGCAGGACGAATGTTATCACCTCTTATCGAGATCCGAGGTAAACAGCGTTGAGGCCATAACGGACATTCATCGAATCCAGTCCGCCAGTCGCCTTTACCCTGTTCTCTGGCCCATCAGGCTCTGCTCTGAATAGGTCAGGCTCAGGGGCAGTATCCAGGGTAAGCGCCACCGATATAAGAGTAAGTTTGAGGTCGTTCCTTTCGGCAAGAGTGGGTCTCGCATCGGCTTACCTTAGCGAAACGCCTAGACACAAGGAGCTTCCAGGGGCAAGAAAATCAGTAGCCTATGAACCTCTCGCAAAATCGGTTGGTCTGCAAGTTTGACGGATTGATTCGCAGATCTACGATGCATGGAAGGCCGCGGCCTGCGGCAAGATGCTCTCCGAATTCAATGTGGAGATAGAAAATTCTCCGAAGCGAAAGTCCAAATTTGCGGGACTGAAATGAACTTCGTCAGATGATCAGGCGGTCTCGGCCTCGCGTTCGTCGGCTTTAGCCGCAGCCTTACCAACGGGCTTTTTGGGACTGCCTTTCGCTATACCCAGCGAAACGGCCTTCTCTACCGCGACCTCAGTTAGACCCTTCTTGACCGCTTTCCTGACGGCTTTTTCGACTTTCTTCGCAGCCTTCTTCGTCGCCCTATCGTTTGCCATATTCCCTCACAATTATTACTACCGTCGGGTAGACTTCTTTGCTGATTTCTTCTGGGCTTTCTTTGTTCTAGCCTTCTTAACCGCGACTTTCTTGGCAGCCTTCTTCTCAGGGTGCTTCTTGACGGCTCTCTTAGCAACGGCCTTCTTCGTCGCCTTTTTTGCAGATGCTTTTTGGGCAGTCTTCTTGACTGCAGCTTTCTTCGCGGGTGTCTTCTTCAGAACCTCTGTAACCGTGGTCACGGCCGCGTCAAGTGCCGTCTTGATGGACCCGGCTACATCTGATGCCATCGCCATTCCAAACCCAACCGTCTCCCCTGCCTTCTCCACTAGAGTTTTCTCAGCCATTGTCAGATTCCTCAGTCTTTTATGTCCGTCCGCAGTTACGAATTGTACATGGCAACCTTTCGTTGTTTTTCCCGCTGTGCCTTGACAGGCGCGCGTCGAATTCCCAGCAGTCCTGAAAAGTCGAGTTTTCAGCGGCTCAGCGATTCTCATTCGCCGGGCCAGTCCACATCATTGCAGACCAGATTTATCAATAGTTCGATGCGGTAAGCCGATTTGGTAAGCGGAAACGCGATGTTCAGTGAGTGGGTTGGGCTTGGATAGCATTCGCGATTCAGTAAACCGGGGATTCGAAGTACACGATCGCTCAGAACTCAATGAGTGCTAAGCCTTGTGCCGATGGTGCTACAACTTTAGAGGCAGGCAATAGAGTTCATGGTGAGACTCAAAGGCGCGTAGTCTGATTAGCGTACACGGGCCGAGGACAGATGCGCGCAGAGTTGGAACATACGCATCAATGCAAGAAGTGTGGATATGCGGTACGAGGAAACGACATCGACCTGAAGGCGATTTCGACGGGTATTATCACGTGTCCGCGTTGCGGATCATCAGGTCCAATCAATATTCAGATACTAAGTCATCAGGACATTAGAACGAACAATGACATCATGCAGAAATCGGAAGATTGAGTTGGGGGTCTCCATCGAGCGTCCTCATCTTCCGTCCGAACGCTCGCACGATCTCACTGGTTAGCTTCGACTGATTGTCCACTCGCGAAGCCAAGAAGGTTTTGAGTATCAGCCGTTGTTCTACGAGAGGACGAATCGTGACGCCATCGCGCGCATTCTTTAGCGCGCCCGTCTTTGAGAGCAATGCTACCCCATTCTTTTCTGCAATAAGTTGGTAGGCCTCTTCGGGAACCATGATGTGGTGCATATCCCGCGGCCGGATGGATAGATCGGAAGCAACCCGCAAGATCCGGTCATACAGAGGCGGATGGACGGAGCGTCCGAAGATTATCCAATTTTCATGGCTTAGATCACTCATACTCAACTGCGGTAATTTCGCCAACTCGTTCTCTTCCAAAAGAGCGATGTAGAGCGGCGCTTCATCGATTTTCGTCATTGAGAGCATCGGTGACTCCGGAGGCTCTGTCACGAGCGCAAGATCTACTCGTCCCGAAAGCACATCATGAACTAAATCGCACGAGAATCCGCTTGTAAGTTCGACCTTTAGTTGCGGAAAGAGCGGTAAGCGCACTGACAGCAGAGTCGATGTAAGAAAAGGATCGCCATAGGGAGATCTTCCGACGCGTAACACGACTTCGGCATTGTTGAGTGCGGCGCGGGCTGCTTGTACCGCCCTCTCGCTATGGAACACCGACATTCGCGCTTCCTGAACATAAGCCCTGCCCGCCTCGTTGACCGCGACCGATTGATGGTCGCGTTCGAAAAGTGAAAACCCGAGTCGGCTCTCGAGTTCTGCGATTTGTTTTGTGAGAGCGGGTTGGCTGATATGCAGACGATGTGCGGCGCGGGAAAAGTTTAACTCCTCTGCCAGGGCGATTGCTGCTTCCATGAGCCTTATTTCGTTCCGCATCATAGCAATCCCTACCATCTCTACGTGGGATCAGAGGGCCGTAAGAGCGAATTCGAGCACGATGAAATCGGCGAACAGTTGATTTCGTGGCTGAAGGTCACCTCAACAGCCTGTCACTGTTTGGTTTTAGATGCGGCGACATCCTCAAATGTGGCTTGCATATCGAAGCAGCTTCGCACCGTTATTCCATTTCGGAATAACGGCAAAACTAAATGGAATTGGACACACAGACGATTCCGGGGAATGCTTATCGACAACGCTCGACCCGATGCTTGAACACCGTTACGGAGACGATATGCCATCGACAGAATCCCTTCCGGCGCTTCGTTTGGCAGAGGCTACAACCGCGCCACCCGATGCGTTGACCGTCCCGAAGAGCACGACTCGCAAGCCTCCGCAAGGGGCTTCCACCTACGGTCCGTTGGTGAGTGACCCATTGCTTACGGTCGATGATGTGGCCAGGCGGCTCAACGTCAGCAAGGACTGGGTATGGGATCACTCTTCGCGGAAGATGCCGCGACTCCCGGTCATCCGTATGGGAGACGGTACGCTACGATATCGCGCGAGCGGTATTGAAGACTTTATCAGCGAGCGAGAACGGGTCTCGTCGCTACGCGCCGGACGCCGGTAAAATAGTAGGCGCCCACGGTTTTTCCTCCACAGAAAACGAGTGATCTATGGGCAAGACGCACCAGGCGGGATGGGTCTCGCTACGCGGAAAGATGTGGTACGGATATTTCCGCCGGCGGGTCCTCGATCCTAAAACCGAAGAGAACCGGGTTGATATCGTTTGCGTTCAACTCGGTCCCAAAACGAGGCTTACGAAGTCCGGTGGTGCGCGTGAAGCTCTCCGGATGGAGGTAGCCAAACAGACGGGCCAGAACCTCGGAGGGAGAGTCCGAAAAGACAGCTCCACGACGTTCGAGTGGTTCGTTCGCAACCGTTATTTCCCCCTTCGACAGGGGGATTGGCGGCCTGAAACGGCGAAGGAAAAGATGTCGCAGATTGAGTTGGACCTAATCGGCAAATTCGGAGAACTTCCGCTTGAATCAATCGACCGATTCATGTTGCAGACGCATGTCAATCAACTCGCTGATCGCTACTGTCAGGACCGGGTCAAACAAGCTCGCTCCTACCTGCGATCAATCTTCGACGAGGCCATCGAACAGGAGTTTCTACTCAAGGACCCGACCCGAAAGCTGAAGATACCCAAAAATCTCCGGCCGAAGGACAAGCAGATTCTGGAGTGGGAACAACTTTGGCTGATTCTGGCTCACGCCTCACGCCGAGATCGACTGTTGTTGATCCTTGACATGACGGAGGCCCTTCGCCCCAGCGAGTTGTTCGTATTGCGCTGGCGTTCGTTCGACAACCGTAATACGTTGTCGCTGACCGAAACCGTCTACCGGAGACAAATCCGTCCCTTCGGAAAGACCAAAAAGAGCCTCGGCAAAGTACACCTGCCGGATGGACTCGCGCATGAGCTTCTGCTTTGGAAGAGCGAGTCTCCCGATCCTTCTCCCGACGCGTTCATGTTTCCGAATGCGACAGGAGGATTCCTTGACGTCGGCAACTACCGCTATCGGGTTTTGAAGCCCCTGGCGGACAAGTTGGGGATTCCGAAGCTGAACTTCCAGGTGCTACGCCGGACGATGGCTACACAGGCGCAGAACATGGGATCGGTGAAGGACATTCAGGCGCACCTCCGGCATGCGAAGGCGGACACCACGGCGAACGAGTACATGCAGGCGCTCCCGGAGAGCGTTCAGGGAATGGTCGGCTCGATGTACCTAATGCTCGAAAAAGGAGGAGACGAAAAAAACGATTCTGACGATTTGCAACAAAATGCAACAAAGCCGCGAAATGAAAAGCCCGCTAAGTTATTGAAAGGATTGGTGGGCACAGCAGGATTCGAACCTACGACTTCCACCGTGTGAAGGTGGCACTCTACCGCTGAGTTATGCGCCCTAATTGGCTTCAATAACTCTTTAAGTTATTGAATTTATGCTTTGATGCCCAATTCAAAAATGAGGGCAGAACATATAACTCTCTTACCACTTGCTGAGTATACATGCTGTTAGTTTTGAGCGAAAGTTATGGTGCAGCGGTTTACTGTTCGCATAAACGTCAGACCACGCAAATTTGACGCAGAGTTGATATTTGGGAACGTAGGATACCGATGGTGCGACAGCAGTAGTACGCCCGCCCTAATGACTTAGTGGCGGGCGTTTTTATTCGGAAGGAGTTACCAGATTTTTACGCGGTCCTTAGGGGCCAGGTAGAGTTTGTTGGTTGGTTTGATGTTGAAGGCTGCATACCAGGCGTCGTTGTTCCGGACGGTAGCCGCACGATATTGACCAGGAGCGTGGGGATCGGCTAATACCTGCTGGCGAAGGATGGCATCTCGGGTTACGGTGCCCCAATTTTGACCGAAGGCGATGAAGAATTGCTGGTCACCCGTAAATGCGCCGTCCAAGGGCGCTGTGTTGCCCTTGAGGGATGCACGGTAGCCATCGTAAGCAGCTGTGAGGCCGGCTACGTCGGCTATGTTTTCGCCCAGGGTTTGACGGCCATTGACGTTGAGATCAGGGAAAGGCTTGTAGGCATCGTATTGGGCAGCCAAGGTAGCTGTTGCAGCGTCGAAATGTGCAAGATCTTCGGGGGTCCACCAGTTACGGACGCGGCCTTTGGAGTCAAACGCTGCGCCTTCGGAGTCGAAGGTGTGGCTGATCTCATGGCCGATGACGGTACCAATGGCACCGTAGTTAGCGGCTGCGGGAGCTTTGGGGTCAAAGAAAGGAGGCTGGAGAATGGCAGCAGGAAAGTTGAGGCCGTTATTGAGTGGAAGATTGACTGCGTTGACGGTCTGGGGTTCCATCGTCCATTCTTTGCGATCGACCGGAGTACCGATGCGGCTGAGAGAATAGCGGTATTCGAAAAGACCCGAGTTCCAGAGATTGTCGAAGAGATTGTCCGGTGAGACGTTGTAGTCAGCATAACTGCGCCAGTGGTCGGGATAGCCGATGCCTACTTGAAGAGTTTCAAGCTTGGCAAGAGCTTCTTTTTTGGTGGCGGGTGCCATCCATGTGAGGTTCTCGAGGCGGACGCGGAAGGCTGCCATAAGGTTGGCTACGAGGGCTTCGGCCTGAGCTTTGGCTTCGGGCGAGAAGAAGCGTTTGGCGTAAATCTGTCCAACTGCGTCGCCCAGGGTGGCGGAGACGAAGACATCGCCACGGAAGTCGCGAGGACGCTGCTGGGTGGCTCCGGTGAGTGTGGTGCCGAAGAAGGCGAAGCGCTCATCAGCGAGTGCTTTGGATTCGCCGCTGGCATAGGCCTCGATGAGGTGATATGCGAGGAGATCCTTCCATGCTTCGATGGGTTGAGAGTTTACGAGAGCGGATTCGGCCGTGAAAGCTGTGGGCTGCCAAACGATAAAGGTGGATTGCTTGTCGAGACCTGCAGCGGCAAAGAATTCGGTCCAATCGAGGCCAGGAGCCTTGCTGGAGAAGTCGGCAGGAGACCAAGGGTTGTTTGCCTTGTGGATGTCCTCGCTGTCGGCGAGGGAGATCTGGGCTTTTGCAAGAGCGGTTTCGAGAGCGAGAACGCGAGTTGCACGGGTCTCTGCATCGGAGAGACCGGCGAGTCGAAACATTGTGGCGATGTGGGTTTGGTATTTGTTGCGGAGCTCCTTCATGTGTGAGGAGTCGGATAGATAGTAGTCGCGGTTGGGAAGCTGTAGGCCGCCTTGAAGAAGATATGGAGCGTAGTGATCGGGGTCGTTGAAGCTGGGTGCTACCCATAGGCCGAAGATGTTGGCAGTGTGGAAGTTGGTGTTGTTGAGCGCGTCGACGTCGGCACGGAGAGAGCGGCCGAGAGCGTGAGCCAATTCGCGCGGCGTTTGGATAGCGGCTATTTCAGCGAGGTGCGGTTTGAGAGTAGAAAGGCCATGGGACTCGATGGCAGCCTCATCCATGTAGGAGTGGTAGAGATCGGCGATCTTCCGCTCGTTGGAGCTTGCGGCGTTGGATTTTGCGGCATTGTCAATGATGCTGGCGGTCTGTTTGAAGCTGAGATCGGACAGTGCGTTGAAGACGCCGAGAGAGGCGCGATCGGCGGGGAGCTTGGTACGGGAGATGAAGCCGCCATTGGCGTAAGTGTAGAAGTCGTCGCCAGGGCGGACGGCAGTGTCCATGTTGGCGGTGGAGATGCCGTGGGCTGGCGGTACTGTCGGTGAGTCGGATTGTGCATGGACACAGCAAGCGGAAAGCGTGAGGAGAGCAAGAAGCGAGAGGCGGCGTTGGTTCATGAGACGTGAAGCTCCGTCATTCGGATTTGTGGCTGCGTGGGCCGCAAAGTGAGGGTACAGGATCGGGCGGGGATGAGGCTTCCCGCCCGATAGAAAGAGCTGGATTCTGTGACGAATCTTAGGCTTTTGCGAAGGGTTCTTCGAGCGATGGGCTTTGTGGAGTAAACATCTCTCCTCCGCTGGAGGTGACGACCCAGTCGTCTTCGAGACGGACGCCGAACTCGCCGGTGATGTAGATGCCGGGCTCGTCGGAAAAGGTCATGCCGGCGGCGAGTGGTGTAGTGTTGCCGCGGACGAGGTAGGGCCACTCGTGACCGTCCATGCCGATGCCGTGGCCGAGGCGGTGGGTGAAGTGCTTGTAATCGGGGCCGTAGTCGGCGTCGGTGATGACTTTGCGTGCGGCGTCGTCGATCGCGTGGCATGGAACGCCGGGACGGGCTGCGGCGAGCGCGGCTGCCTGAGCCTTGTGCACGATATCAAAGACCTGCTTCTGCTTGTCGGTGGCTTTACCGAAGACGAAGGTGCGAGACATGTCGGACTGATAGCTCTCGACGGTGCAGCCATCGTCGATGAGGATGATCTCGTTCTCGCGGATGACCTGCGGCTGGAGGGAGCCGTGGGGCAGGGCGGAGTATTCGCCGACCTGGCAGCTTGCGTCGCCGGGGAAGCCGCAGCGAAGATAGGCGGCGCTGACGAGCTCGCTGAACTGACGGTTTGTCATGCCTGGCTGGGCGGATTTGTAGACGGCCTCGTAGACCTGGAGAGTGATGTTGTTGGCGAGGCGCATGAGCGCGAGCTCTGCTGGGGATTTAACGCCACGGCAACCAAAGGTGACTGGGGTTCCGCTGACGGCGGTGAGGCTGGGACTGGCGTGAGCGATGCCATCGGAGAAGGCGAATTGGGTGCGCTCTTCGATGCCAATCTTCCCGGTCGTGATGCCGGCCTCCTTGAGTGCTTTGGCCAAGAGTGCATAGGGATTTTCGTCTTCGTTCCAGGTGTAGACCTTTGTGGTGGAGGCGGCGGGCAGCGTGGCGGGCTTTGCTTCCATGCGCTCGCGGACCCGGCCTTCTTCAAAGACGGGGCAGACAACGAAAGGAGTTCCCTTTACAGGGAGCACCCAACAGAAAAAGCGCTCAGACTGGCCCCAGCGGAGGCCGGTGAAGTAGTTGAGCGAAGTTCCGGTGGCGATGACGAGAGCGTCGATCTTGTGTTGCGCGAGGAGAGTACGGGCGCGTTCGAGACGCTGCTCGCGTTCGGCCAGAGCGATGGGGGTAGCCTCGGAACGGCGGCTGGTCAGTGCGGCAATTGCAGGAGGAAGTTTGAGGTCGGGGGACGGTGATGAAGAAGGGCGTTGGGCCTGGAGTGCTATGGACGGAGCGGTCGCTGCTGCAGTGGCGGCTAATAAAAAACTTCTTCTGGTAGGCATGTGCGGATTGTAAATGTGTGGCTCGAGAAGCGGGCGGTAATCGGTGTGATGGATTGAATTTCGCGCAATCCAGCGTCTACTGCTGTAAACAGAAGCGAGGGGACGGTTGTCTGGAAAGACGATTGGTGTACGAAGGATTGCGATTTTACTGGGTGCGGTAGCAACTACGATTTGGTGCGTGCGGAAGACCCGGTAGTCGTGGTCACTTACTTCGAAGTGGGCAACGACACTGGCGATCGCCCCGGCGAAGCTTAATTGTGGGTAGGACGAGATCATCCAGATAAAGTTATCGAGATTGCCGGCATGACCCACCCGGTCCGAACGAATGCCAATGGTTCCGAGATCCCTGTCGTTGTCGGACCGGGACAGATCGGAGGATGTACGCACGTGGCCGCATAACGAAGCTCATATCAATCTGCTCGGAACAGTGTTGCATTGGACCTATGAACTAACAAAGGATATGAAGCTATCGCAAAATGACGTAATGCGTGTGGCAGCCGGCAAATTTTAAAGGGTATCCGGCTACGCTGCGGCCGCCTCAGGTCGCAATTGGAACGAATATTGCAACGGAAATTTTTTTGGCATGGCGCGCAAATGGATACGTGGGCGCACAGATGGTTGGCATATTCGATAGATGGGTGTGCAAGGCTGGGGACGACTTCGCTGAACGATTCTGGTGCTATGGTTGCGCTCTATTCGTTGACGCAGGCAGGGCTTGCCGATTGGAACCGCGCGCTTCTACTGCGAACAGCAAGCAATTTCGACCGGCAACCAAAGAACATGACGGCGGAACAAAGTACCAATAGTGAGAAGCATGCAGCATTCACGGCTATGAAGCATCTCTCGAAGCAGCCTATGCTGTAGTAAGCAGAGTCGCGAGAGCGATTCTTGCAGATCAACAGCCATCGAACCACTAAGGCAATAAGCCAATTAAATCGGAGTCGATTGAATGTCGCACGGATGGCAGGCTTCGATTTACGATATATGCAGGGAAATTGAACTAGGCGAAGGCGAGATACAGCGATGATTACGACGGTACAACAGCATATTCTGCAGCAGCAGCAGGAGATGTTGAAGGCTACGGGGCGTGAGGCTTCGGGGACGTTCAGCTGGCTGTTGAGCGGGATTACGCTGGCGTCAAAGATGGTGGAGTCGAAGATCCGCTCGGCGGGATTGACGGATGTGTATGGCGCATTTGGCGCGGAGAATGTACAGGGTGAGCAGCAGCAGAAGCTTGACGTGTATGCGAACCAGGCGCTGCTGCATTGCCTCGGGCTGCGCGACAGTGTTGCCGCGCTGGTGAGCGAAGAGGATGAGGAACCGGTGACGTTCAATCGGGATCCGGAACGAGGCAAATATATCATCGTCTTCGATCCGCTGGATGGTTCAAGCAATATCGATGTGAATGTGAACGTGGGGACGATATTTAGCGTGCTGCGCAGGTTGCCTCCCGAACATGGGACTCTGGAAGAGTCAATTCTGCAACAAGGTTTTCGGCAGGTGGCGGCGGGTTATGTGGTGTACGGGCCGTCGACGGTATTGGTTTACACGACAGGCGATGGAGTGCACGGGTTCACGCTTGATCCTGCCATTGGCGCATTTGTGCTAAGCAATGAACGAATGATGATGCCGGAGCAGGGAAGCTACTACAGCGCGAATGAGGCGAATGCTGCAGTGTGGCCTGAAGAGTATCGCGTGTATCTCGAAATGTTGCGTTCCGACGGACTTGGTAAAGAATACAGTTCGCGTTACATTGGAAGTCTTGTGGCTGATTTTCATAGGACGCTGTTGAAGGGCGGGGTGTTTCTCTATCCGCCGACCTTGAAGCAGCCCAAAGGAAAGCTGCGGCTTCTGTACGAAGCGAATCCGCTGGCATTTATCGCGGAGCAGGCGGGAGGAATCGCAACCAATGGTGCGGGCCGGATTTTGGATATTCGGCCGGAAGGAATTCATCAGCGGACGCCGTTTTGCGTAGGGAGTAAACGCGAGATGGAGGCTCTTACAGCCACTCTAACCGCGGCGGTGGGAAAGTGAACAAGTTTGCAGCGGTTGTGACGGATATTCGCGAGGAGTCACGACAGGGGAGACTGCAGCGCTGGCAGATAGCATTAAATCGAACAGAGTTTGTTGTCGGTGATACCGGTGTGCTGGAGGCAGTGGCGCGGAGTGGAGCACGTCTGGACGTCCCAGTGTTGGCGATTGAGATTGATGCTGCGGGAGAAGTATGGCATCTGGTGGAAAAACCCCTGACTGCAGGAACGGCTGTGGCCGGTCAAGTCGGCAAATCTGAAGTTTGAGCCTGAAGGGGCTTGCTGGTACACTCAATAAAGTTGTTCGACGGCGTAGTGCCCGCAAAGGCGGTGTGCAGCGTTCGTCTTGGTGGGGGGCTGTAGCTCAGCTGGGAGAGCGCCTCGTTCGCAACGAGGAGGTCAGCGGTTCGATCCCGCTCAGCTCCACCAAATGAATCAATGACTTACATCGAAAATCTGGGTCCAATAAGAAGAGAATTGCAGCATGGGTCCAATTTGGGTCCATTACGCTACATTCTCTTTCTTCACCAGAACAAGAGACGCTACTTTTTCTCCTGCCTCCCGCTTTTCATCGCCTACAGTCTGTGCGTACGTTGCTAATGTCATCTCCGCTGTTGAGTGACGCATTAACTCCATACTCACTCGTAGACTCACTCCGCTAGAAAGCAGAAGGGAAGCGTAGCTTCTGCGAAGTGTGTGCCATCCTAGCTTGGGCTTGTTGATACCTGCTGCCTCTATCGCAGGGACGACGTTACGGCGCCAGAGCGTTCCAGGCCATAGCGGTTGTTTGCCGAAATGGAACTCGGAAGCAAGTACATACAGCGAGCGAAGTCCTGTCTTGGCGAGCCAGTTAACCACGCGCGGAAAACGAGTCCCGCCGTCCCCCACCCGGATCATGATCGGCTGCTGATTCCGGTAGACCCACCACGCTGCGGTTTCATCTCTCGGAAAAGCCGATACAGCGCGCATTGCCTCTAATTTTTCCTTGTAAGGTTCCAGGAACTGCCAGCGGACTCGATTGGCCCCGGGATCGAGTTGACTTATGCCGTCGAATGGAACCACTTGATGCAGTTCGCTTACCAGGGTCTCGAATAGATCCTCCTCTCCGGCTTCGATCGGATGACTTCTGCAAGACGAATGAGAGCTTCGTATCGGGAAGCTAGAGCTTCGCACGAAATCGCTGCTTTCTGGGCATCTATTGCGAGGGATGTCTCCATAGATAGGCTCCTCAGCCCGATTAGATCACGACGTCGGACAGGCAGATTCATGGGAATCGGTCATCTGCCCATTCTTATGGCAGCGTGCCGGCCCAATGTTGCGTGCGGACCATCGCCTCCCCTGGTTAACCCGAGGCATTCCTAACATTTAGCGGACGCACACATTTGGCACGAAGCGTGCCACACCGGAATGTTACGAATCACCGTTGATCAAGATGATACGTCGTGCCGCCTGAAACTGGCAGGTAGACTCTGTGGCCTCTGGGTAGCAGAAACCAAACGTGCCTGGCGTTCCTCGCCGTGCCTAGGGAAACAAATCGAAGTCGACATGCGGGAGCTGACAAGTATCGGCGACTACGGGCGCGAGCTTCTGTCGGCCATGTATCAAGCCGGAGCACGCCTGGTCGTGGAAGGGTGTGTGGATGAAAGGGCTCGTCGAGGAGATCACAGCAAATCAGCCAATCGATGCCCCAATGGGGCAGTCCCGGAAAAAGAAAGTTCCCGCAGACCCATGTTCCAAGAGCAGGAGAAATAACAAATGAAGATCGATTCCGTTCTGAAACCGAAGCACATGGCGTGGGTAGGCTCTCGCTCACACAAATCGATCTTGATGAACTGATTCGAGTCATGATTGATCTGTACGAGCCTTGCATGTCAGAGAAAGGGCTTCGAGTGAATTTGCGCAGTTCTGGTCCCGTCACTGTACTGGCAGACGCCGCTCTTCTGCATCGAGTGATCTCAAACCTTCTCGATAACGAACTTAACCACTTGCCGGCGTCATGCACCGTTTCCATAAAACTTGGCGCAAGCGAGGACGTTGCGACGCTGATTGTGGAGGATGATGGTCCGAGATTTGCTTCGGAGATTGGCCTCCACATGTTCGAGCAGAGAGTGAAAGGAAGAGACTCCAAGGGGCATGGCCTTGGGCTTGCATTTGTTGAAGCCGTAGTGCGCGCTCACGGAGGAAGTGTGACGGCGTCGAACCGTCCAGAAGGAGGGGCATTGCTGTCGATTTTCTGGCCTCGTGAGACCGGAGAGAAGATCGAAGCTCCTCACTCTCTGACACTGGTCAACAGGTAAGCACATGCAAGCCTTGCATAAGATCGGTGTGACCTACTTTCTCGTCATGTTCTTGGTGAGCTTCTGGATGAGCAATCGGCTTGGCGCGGACTACGCACAATCCGCCACGCAAGATTGAGGAATGGCCTTCCTACGACCCGTAATAACGGCGATATGAATTACTCGATAAGTGATTCCTTTTGTACCAGCCGATCATATGTGCCGCGTGATTGACGCCTTCGCGATGCAGTTATAGCAGCATCTGCTGATAACCATCTCCGCAAAGCTCCATAGGACGGACGCGACTCTTCCGGCGATATCTTTCGGTTAGACAGAGAACCGCGCCGTTGTCAGTTTCCAGAGACGGGATCGAACCGCCGATGCCGGCCTTTTTCAGGGCCGCGTAGCAAGTGAACTAAGTGGTCTGGAAATCACCGGATATGTTTGAAGCAATTAGCGTTATACCCAATCCATTTAGGATGGTTTAGAACAGTTTAGTTTGGGCTGTTTTCGACCATACGATGGTCGTGTATTGGTCGTGCGACGTCAAAAATTTGATCCTGACCTCTTCCATGCCATGGAACTCGTAAAAACGTAAGTTATTGACGGATGGATGGTTATAAGTCGAATGAGTCGGTAAAACCGGCGGAGCTGGGGCGGGTTGACACCAATTTGACACCAATTATTAATCGTTGGGCCTAAGGGCTGATTCGTGGCGGGTCAGCCCATACTACTATCGGATGCAATAGCTGGGAGAGCCCACTTCCCAGCATAGTGTAATGGAGCTAAGAAAGTGCTTCGGTACATGTGCAGCTCCAGTCAAGGGATGGCACCAAAAATCGAAACAAGGCCGCCCTTGTTCACCCCCTTTATGCCCATAAGTGTATGAAAAAATGAGACATAGCCACTCTTGTTTGCCTACGACAATGTCACTTGTCAGGGGTAAAATCATTTCATGGCAAGCGACCTCATTTTGGCGCCTCCAGCACCAGAAGGCAGGGAAGGGGAGCCCCTGGCCCTCACCCCGGCCCAGGCTTTGCTGCGCAAGATGGTCCTCGACACCGTCCCGTCGCCCCACTCCAAGCGCAACTACGGGAAAGCCCTCGACGATCTGTTCCAATTCTGTGCCAGCCGACCTCTCTCCCGGTCCTTATTAATGGAGTGGCGGGCGGGCATGGAGACACTCTCGCCCTCCACTATAAATGTCCGGCTCTCGGCGATGCGGAAGTTGGTGGGCGAGGCCAGGCGGAACAACATGATCGGATCGGAGGAGGCGGCCAGCCTGACCGACATCCCCAACATCCGCCAGAAGGGAACCCGGCTGGGGAACTGGCTGACCCGCGAGCAGGCAAAAGAACTCCTGGCCGTCCCCGACCGCTCGACGCTCAAAGGGAAGCGCGACTACGTGATCCTGGCGCTTCTGGTCGGCTGTGCCCTCAGACGGAACGAGCTGACCGAGCTCGACGTCGCGACCATCCAGCAAAGGGAGGGTCGATGGGTACTGGCCGACCTCGAGGGCAAAGGCCGGCGCGTCCGCACCGTTGCTGTCCCGATCTGGGTCAAGCAGGGCATCAACGTTTGGATGACCGCGGCCGGCATCGAAGACGGCCGGCTGCTGCGCTCAGTCTCGAAGAGCGGAAAGATCAATCGTGACACTTTAAGCGACTGGGCGGTCTGGTCGATAGTTGAACAGTCATCGAAGCAAATCGGCATAGAACATTTCGGCGCCCACGACCTGCGGCGCACCTGCGCCAAGCTCTGCCGCAAGAATGGCGGGGATCTGGAGCAGATCAAGTTCTTGTTGGGGCATTCTTCCATCCAAACCACGGAGCGGTACCTGGGTTCGGAGCAGGATATCGAGATCGCCGTGAACGATAACCTGGGACTGTAGACTCCCTGCTGCGGTTTGCGCAGGGTGGCTTGCTCTCAAAGGGCGCGCGCGGGCGGATGGAAGGGTCATTAGAAACCGTCTTTGGTGTATAGACAGCTTATCGCTCCTCTTCCACGCAGCAGTGTGTCTTACGGTTAGTCGCCGGTTTCCATTTGGACCGATCGCTCTTTCGGAGAATCAGCCGTAAACTGCAATGAACGCTGTTGAACCTCTTTTATTCAGAAAGAAGAAGCATGTCCCAAGACTTGAAGAAGACCGCGATTGTCTACGATTTTGATGGAACCCTAGCGCGCGGCAATCTGCAAGAGTGTAGCTTCATCCCGAAAATGAACCTAACCCGTGAGGAATTTTGGGACGAGGTCAAGACACGGACCCGCGCAGAAGATGCCGACGAAATCCTTGTCTACATGCACCTCATGCTGCAGAAGGCGAACGAGACCGGCGTTGAAGTAACCAAGCAGATGCTGCGTGAGCATGGTGAGCAAGCCAATCTTTTTAACGGCCTCAAAGACCTTCAGTGGTTCGATCGTATCAATGCATTTGCTGCCGAATACGGTCTGGACCTGCAGCACTACATCGTTTCCTCCGGGATCGAGGAGATGATTCGTGGATGCTCGATTCAGAGCGTGTTCCACCAAATTTACGCGTCAAAATATATCTACGATGGTGAAGTCGCCGCGTGGCCGGGTGTTGCGATCAATTACACAACAAAGACGCAATACTTATTTCGTATCAACAAGGGAGTCGAGAACCACTGGGACAACAAAGCAATCAACAAGTACATGCCAAAGGGCTCCCGTCCAATCCCGTTCGAACGGATAATCTTTCTCGGCGACGGCGACACCGACATCCCCACTATGAAGATGCTGACCTATCAGGGTGGCCATTCCATCGCCGTTTACGACGAGCTGCGAGAACAGAAGGATCTCGATAAGATCCATAGCCTGATCTCAGATGACCGTGTCGATTTCGTGGCCCCAGCCAACTACGAGGAGAACTCTCAACTGGATATCATTGTGAAAGGAGTCTGGGACGGATCGCCCACGGGTTGAGTTGAGCTTTAGAGTTCGAGAGTGCCGTGCAGGTACAAGCGTGCCCTGCCGGCGATCCTCACGCGATCGCCACCTATTGTGCACTGCATGTATCCACTGCGGAGACCCCGCCTGGTTACCTGCAAAGACCTCACCCGTGAATGCATCAACGCGGCAATATGGACTTGCCATCTTATGCTCTTCTAAGCGCCTGGATCGTTGAGAACGTAAGTTGTCGATCAGAGGCATATCGGCTTTCTCGATACATCAGGCCCCGAACATTAACCATCAAGACTCCGCTTTCACTAGCGTTCGGACAGCAGGAGGACGCGGCTTCATCGAGACTATGTTCTGTCGATTTTGAGTCCGAGCAGCCTGCACGCCGCCTGCAGATCGACATCATCTGGTCGGACTGCGATTGGTGTTTCGGGGGAGCTGATCTCAAACGGTTCAAAGAGGGCCCAGTTTTCGAGATCATGCCCATAGCGAGAGCGATAATAGATGCCGTTAAGCCCAGCTTCATTTACCTTCAACGAGGCAAGCTGCGTGAGACGCCGCGGCTCTCCTTTCTGGAGCACGGAATCGTCGAGATCTTCGAGACCCAGTGCGATGCAGTCTGTGGCCAGTGCATGACGCAGGTGGCTCACCCAACTTGCGCTATAGAGGTCGGCATATGCCCCTGTGACTGTAGCCTCGCCCATCACGCGAGGCTCGCACCAATCGATTGGCACGCTACCCAGCGGCACATAGTCATCTTCCCCGGCAATTGCCTGAAGTTCAGCGATCAGGGAAAGGTCTGGTCGAAATCGCGCAAGCGTCTCAACAAAACAAGAGATTCGCTGAGTGGCAGCGTAGAGAACGCGATAGTTGCCTTGCGGATCGTCGAAGCGATTACCGAAAGTCCCGTCAGGCTGTGCGCGGGACCAATCAGGCGGGTTCCAGGGATCTGGTTTGCGCCCAAGTCGAAAGAGAGGTGCAGTGGGCGTCTTCGTATCCAACATCCAGCTAGGCTCCCGCGATAAAGGCTCTGGCAGCTCCCAGAACCTTAGGTGCGATCTCGTCCAGATTGCCTTCCTTCAAGAGACGCAATGGAACTCTATCTCCCAACTCCGGGTTGACGCCGGTCAACCATGCCTGAACAACACGAGGTGAATCGTGTTCGTTCAGTGTCCGCGCAACCTGGTACGCGAAGCGAAGACGAGCTTCCACATCGCCGTACGGTTCCACCCCAGCTATCCAGCGGTCGAGCGCCCGAACATCTTTCACCCCAGCTATATAGGCCGTGAGCTTGCGTCCGACCATATCAGTGAGGCGTTTAACTATCTCCTGCCACTGGAGTGTTAAGGCTTCCCGATGAGCAGTAAGATCCGGTCTCGGAAGAGCAACAGCGGTTGCCATTAGGAATCTCCTCTCATGACAAGACAGTATAAACACAATATCGTGAAAATAGCAAGCAAATCACATACAAATATCAATCATTTTACGGTATATGGGTGGCCGCCCGCAAAATGGTCGGTGAGGCCAGGTGCGCCGACATGAAACTATGGCGCGAATTTGCCCTGCTGCTTCGCGGGGTTCTGTCGATTCGGCATGTCGACCACTCGACCTTCTCGCTTAGAGTTCTTTGCTAAACCCAGCTGACGCGATTGTTCTTGATCCAGAAGTGACTTTTGCAGCCTTCATGAAACCATAACGACGGATACAAAGAGACAGCGTGGCCCGACTTCGTGGCAGTCCAGTGAGGATGGTCGTGCTTCCGCAGGTTCACGGTAATTTTGTGCCCGGTACAACAAGGACACTCGAAGACCGCCCATTGGTGAACACCCGAACGTTGAACGACGTAGATGAGTGCCTTCGTGTGATCTGGAATATCGCTGACGCGCTCCACTATCTGCAGACCGGAGTATTGCCTGCGCCGGAAGAGGCGTGGGGCCTTTCGTGCGAAGTGGGCTCTCAAGTCTCTGATCATTCTTCGCTACCCCATGTAAGGCCGAGATAAGGGTCTGTATCACCGCGCCCCCATTTTTTTCGACTCGAGCACATGCACTCCTGGGAAGCAGGCGTCGAGTTTCTGCTAATGCGTGAGTCGTCGAAAAGAAGAAACAGTTCTGTGCTGACACGATCATCGCCCATATATCCGCTGAGTCGGTGCAGAAGCTCATTGATTGCGAAGGAAGCGATAGCACTCGTGAAAGGAATGACGGCGGGGGCCTGTGTTCCTAATTCCGGAATGTACCCCTGCTTCCGTTGGCTCTCGTATTCAGACGGATTCGTTTCCTGCAAGATCTCCGCAGCGATCACGTCGCCTGAAATGCGGCCACGACAGAACAAACAAGCAGCGCCGGGCATCAGTGTTGTGACTCGAGCCTGAATGCTCTTGATGTTGCCTTCGTTCGTCTCAACCCTTACGCCGAGATCAAAGACTGGCACCAGGTAATAGAGAGCGAATGCAGTCAGGATAGAGCGACCCCATTCCCGGTCAGTGCAGCCAAAGATAAGGTCGCATTCCTGAAACCGCTCGATGGTCGAGCGTCGTGTAATGTTGCCGGGAAGAGCTTCAATGATCGTCCCGAGACCAATATCTTCGGCGTGACGCTGAAGCACCTCGATCTTCTTCGTTCCGGCGTCACGGACGCGAGAACCGTATACACGGGTGACGTTGGAATCTTCCAAAGCCTCTGCATCGGCGGTAATGATCTTCCCGATTCCAAGCCGGATGAGCTGTTCTGCGACGGCTGAGCCTGTTCCGCCCATTCCCACAATGCCAATTGTTAGGTGCTGCAAAAGCTTCTGTAAGTTCTCCCCAAATGCGAGCACGTGGCGCGAGAAAAAATTGAGCCTCAAGGGGTATCAGCCAAATCCATCGCGAAGCGAAAGCGATTGCCAATGACACGTACACGTTCCATTGGCTCAATCAAGCCATCCTCCATCCATTGCGACGCCTAAGAGCTCACCACCAAAGTCTGCACAGGAACAGCAAAGACGAAAGAACAGTCACAACGGCGTGCCCACAACCTGTCCAAAAGAATGGTCTTTAACGACCGCTCCGTTTATAAGGAAGGGCACGCGCGCAACTCATCATGGCCAGGAGAGCTGATCTCCACTCAAAGGCCGCATACATTTGCGCAGACTTGTCTCCTCGTCCGCAGCTTTTCCCTTGCAGTCGTGCGGCGGACCATACATTCTTTTGGTTTGTGTCCGCTGGATGCGGTACATGCTTCCCCGGAGGGTGTGCCGTCGCGACCGCCTCCCAAGGCGAGTGGACGGGATCTGGGGAAGGGGACCACAGCCACGTCTGGGGGAAGGAGTCCACACCTCGAAGAGGCGGGATTAGCGGATCACGGAAAGGAGAGCGTGCGTCCGCAGGGCGGGGGGGGTCTTGAGCGCGGCACGCTGAACGCAGATAGAAAGGCAAACCGGAAGGGAGCCGCCCTGTTCAACGGGCCTTACCTCATGGCTCGAATAGCAAAAGCCAGCTCAGAAACTAGAAGAGTCAATCCCATTGCAACAGGGAACAATGACAAGGGAACGAAGCAACGATGCTATCGCTCGGCCCATCTCCTCGCCTTCTCCATAGTCCTCCCGATGTACACAGCTCGCTTTGAAGTGCTGGGATCGCCGGAGAGGTCGTCAAAGGGGGGCAGCACACCAAACGTCAAAAATCGTACGCCAAGAGCGGTACATTGAGCGTTCAGTATAGTTCTCCTAGTTTCAATGAACGCTAAGGCCTGTTCTCGACCGTTATCTTTTGGGCATGCAGAAGCAGAGACCGTTGCCGTCTGGATCACCCACTGCAAATTCACGCAGTCCCCACGTCTGATCAACTGGCGCGGTGTGAATTGGAGACTCAGGACGCAGTGTCGTATCCAGACCCCGCATGCGAAAGGTCGCGTAACGCTCATCAACGTCGTCCACAAACACACGGTTAAGGGAGCCGAACACGCCGTCTCCAGAATGACGCGAAAGCTGTAGTTCAGCCCCGTCCCGAACTAGGTCAATGACTCCGTTGGCCATCTCCCGGTCTTCATGTCCAAGCCACTTGCGCTCGAAGTCGAGAACTTCGGTGTAGAAATGTAATGATCTTTTCAAATCGCTAGATTTGATCACAGGCACAATCTTCATTGGCGTTCTCCCGGCAAGCAGAGCACTCCCGCGCGACACGAGTCGAGCATACCTTCGAACGCAGGATAGTTGAAGCTTAATCGCCAACTCACTCATTGATTCTGATCAAGCCGTGACTTGCGCAAACGAACGTTTCCGCAACAATCCTTAGACTCGCACAAAGTCCAGCAATTTGCGTTGCGAAAGCGTATTGCGATTGCCTTTAATAGGTGTCACGCTGCACTCAAATGCCGGAAAATGCGCTCTGGGGGCCAAATCCTGCACTTAATTCCCGGAATTTGCCGAGCTGTTTGTACTCAAATGCCGGAAAGAAACCGAGCAAGCAAAAAGGATAGTGGCATCTTTGTACTTAAATCCCGGACAAACTTTAGCAGAAACTTCGTCCGGGTTTTAAGTGCAACAGTCCGGCATTTGATTGCAGTGATAATGCAGTAAAATCCCGGAAAAGGATTGAAGACAAACAAGCGTCATTCCGGCATTTGAGTGCAGCGTGACAGTCGGAAACACCGTCCCAAAAAGAATGAAAGGATCAAACTCGGACCCGGCGCCATTGCTCAATCTATGGGTCTCGAAGGTTGCGGCTCCAAGGGCGCCTATTCCCCAAAGGGAGATAGTAAGGAGCGCAGCTTCGGCTGGGTTGTAGCCTTTCCGGCGGGCGAGATTGAAGCCCATTGACATCATTAGCGCAACGCCGGTGGTGCCAGCGCATATCGTAATAATGGTCAGCAACGGGATGAAAATCAGATCATCCATGGGATTACGGGCCGGATCTACGTATGTCTACTTACGTTTGTAACAATTTCCTCATGGCTATGCCATCTACCGGATCATTATGTGGCGTCGTAATCGGTGTATTCGTGACTCAGTGTATTGCAGAGGTCGTACGGAATGCCTGTCCTGCTGAAGCCGCATAAGTGATGCTAATCCTATTGTCGCTTCCGGCAATCCTACTCCTGGCTCGAGAAAGATATTTCGACAGAGTCAGGGATGGCGACGCCAATCTGTAATTCCAACACGAACAAAAATGGTGGACGAGATTAATTCAATCTCGCCCACTTGAAATCGAGCCAACGATTACTCGTCGTTGGCTCCGTCCGAAGGATCGTCCGTGGCTTCAATCCTCGAGAGTCGCTTCAAGCTGGAGGCATGGATTTCAGCGATCCGGTGCCTGACCGTCAGGCCGTGGACATCTTCCTCGTACTCGCGGTAGCGGAGAGTGCCTTCGAGGGCGATGAGCTGACCCTTCTGCAGTGTCTTGGCGAATTTGGAGAGATTGCTCCAGGCGAAGATGCGGTGCCATTCGGTGCGGTTTTCGTAGTCGCCCTTGTCGTTCTTCCAGCTCTCCTGGGTTGCGATGTTGAGAACGACGAACTCTCGGTTGTTCTGCGATGTTTTTGCCTCTGCGTTCTGTCCGAGGCGGCCAATGAGAATGATCTTGTTGAACATGGTGTTATCGTGTTCCTGACAATGGACCCATTTATTTCTAAGGAGCAAAAGCTTTTCGAGTTTTGCCTTATCCTCGATATCGCTGGATCGGCGGTCATCGCCAACTACAGTTCAAACCGAGAAGAACGTGTGAACTACCTGCTCTCTTTGAGGGGAGCAGGGTACCGACCTCTCAATGATGATGGTGGACATCGACAATTTTAAACACGAGAACGACGAATACGGACACGTGTACGGGGACCATGTTCTTCGACATATCGCGCGTCTGATCACAGCATCTCTACGAACGGAGGACGACTTCGCTGCTCGTTTGGGGGAGATGAGTTTGTGGTGCTCCTTCCAATAACAACAAACTACGTTGCTATCCGGATTGCGGAGCGTTTTAGACAGTTTGTTGAGATTTCTGACACCTCGCGGGTGGGTTCATCTACTTCCCCGTGGCTGGGAACAGGACCGGTCACGGTGTGCTGCGGCGTCGCGACCGCCTCACCTAAATCTGTCGAGTCAAGGCAGATGTCGCTTGAAGCAGCAGACGCGGCACTCTACAAGGCCAAGAGAGAAGGCCGGAACTGCGTGCGCTCGTAGATTAGCAACTGCTCCAGGCCGCCAAAACTACCGAGCCAAATGAAAGAGCGTATACGGGGGTCCCTTCAGAAAACGGACCATATCGTACGTTAGGACATCGTGGAAGCCGGAATCCAGCGGTAGAGCGTCAGAACAGATACTCCGAGATTGCTGGCGACATCCCGAGGCGGTACTCCGCTCGCGAGTAGCTTCTTGGCTGATTTGATTTTGCTGTCGGTCATTTGCCGTTTGCGGCCGCCTTTGCGCCCGAGTTTGCGGGCTACTTCGAGGCCAGCACGGGTTCGTTCGATGGTGATTTCGCGTTCCATTTCCGCGAGGCTGGCCTCACATGAAAGAAGAAGCGTCCCGACGGCGTGCCCGTGTCAATCGCGTCGGTGAGGCTTTTGGACTGAATGCCTTGTTTGTGAAGCTCGCCGACGAGATCGACTAAATTCTTCACGCTTCGGCCAAGCCGATCCATCTTCCAGACGACGAGGGTGTCGCCCTTTCGAAGGGCTTCTTGCGCCTTGCTAAGGCCAGGGGGTTCGGCGCGGCTGCCCGTGACTCTATCTTCGAAGACCTTCTTACAGCCGGCTTTGTCAGGGCTTCGGTTTGCAGCTCCAAGTTCTGATCATCGGTGGAAACACGCGCGTAGGCGGCTGAGAGCGAATTAGCCCACGCCGTTTCTTCGATCAACCGCCGAATGCAGTGCTTTGCCGTGGGACATGAATAGTGACCTGACCACTCAGTCATCGTCGCGGCTATCATCCCAGTCATCATCGTGCACCGGACGCAGGTTGTGCTTGTAGACTTCTTTGCCGATAGCCAGCCCCAGCAGCGCTCCGGCATCCTGGTCGGTTCGAAAATGGATCCCGCCGTAAACACGAGCGTCGCTGATGTCGTTGGTAATCTGCCTGAACGAGGTGTATTGCAGGACGATGGCGGGCACCGCGGGGTTTGACAGAGTGATCGAATGTCCAGCTTCGCCGTAGAGACGTCTCATGACCGCGGCTGCCGCATTGGCTGCGCTGCCGTGGTTTGAGGGATAGCTCGGGAAACATGGGGTCACGATGAAGGGCTGCCAGTTCGGATCGGGGTCGGTTTTCCGGTTGCCGTCCGTGTCAGCCGCACGGATCGCGGTTTCGGGGCGCCAGAAGTTGTAGAGGTATTTGTTGAAGAACGCCGCGACCAGGCTGTCGCTGATCGCCATGTTGATCAGGGCAAGAGCCCGGGCATTCTCTGACAGCGAACGCCTCTGTTCCTGCGCGACCTGCCTTGCGGCCTGATTGAATGCTTGGGTTGGCGAGGTGGCCGCATAGTAGGTCGCGACATCTGACCGATCTGGTGGTCGCTCGGTGCTGTCGACGCTCCCCACCGTCATCACCTCGTTGTACGTCCTCGCGTATTCGTTGCTCCCAAGGGCTGGCGGGGGACCGAGGAGAAACTCCTTCGCGCTCCGGATACCAAACGGGGTTATATTCCGCCATTGAAAGGCGATTCCCGACGCGACTCCATTCACTGTTGGACAACTCACGGCAGCCTGCCATTCGCCGGGAAGTGGTGGGGCGGGTGTCTTGAATTGCGCCGGGGACGAGCCGTCGTTGGCACGAAGAGCGATCAGGGCATCAGCCGCGGCATCGCCCGTTGCAATGCCATCGATCTTGGCCTGGCCGTCCGGTATTGAAGCCAGCGAGCTTGCACGGTCTGCTGCGAGCGTTGAAGCGCTGGCCGGGAAATAGTTGTTGAGTACTCGATAGGCAGCCTGGACGGCTGCTGCGTTGGGTGAGGCGCCGTGAGGCGCGACGATGCTCCCCAAATACGGTCGATCGTCGCCGGTAATGGCGTTCACAGCTTCAAAAACAGCGACCTGCACAATCGCTGCAAATCGCGCTTGGGCGAACGGGTTCTGGCCGTTCGCAACGGCTGTGTCTACCGCAATTACGTTCCAGTCCAGGACGGGATCGGCCTTTGCCACGGCAGGCGCGAACAGCAGAGTAGCCATCATCATGCACAGGCCAAGAGTCCCCGCACCACTATGCATCCTCTTCATTGTGCTTCCTCCAATTCTCCCTGCGGCATTCTTGCGGTAGAGGGCATGGATGTCCATAGCGAAGCGCGTGTCGGGGCGTTATGTTTTGTGTCGCGCTAAACACAAGCAGGGGTTGCACTTGCGCCAGGCTCTAACGATGTGGTGTAAAATCGCTCAACTTCCGTGGGGTGTACCATGGCTTCCGAGCCAGCTGGAGTGGAGCGACCGATCCGGTTCGGCGAGGGCTACGAGGTTGACCTGCATCCTCGGAGGCTCCGCCGTGGCAGTCATGTGCTGAAGCTTGAGCGTATCCCGTTCGAGATCCTTCTCCTGCTGCTTGAACACCGGGGCGAGATTGTCACCCGGGACGAAATCGTCTCGAGGGTGTGGGGCAAAGGTGTTTTTCTCGATACCGACAACAGCATCAGGAGCGCGATCCGGAAGCTTCGGCAGGCGCTGAAGGATGACGCCGAGTGCCCGCGATTCATACAAACAGTCACCGGACAGGGGTATCGCTTCATTGTGCCGGTCGCTCCTCCCGAGGAAGAAAACCGGGCGGAGACACCCCGCCCTGAAGCATCAACCGTCCCCAGAAGCGAGCAAAATCTCGTGTCAGAGCCCAACGGCTGGTTGCAGACCCCTGGACTGCGCTCGGTGGGGGAGCAGCAGGATCGAATCGCATCGAAATTGCCTGCTGCGGAAAACGGTCAGGGACAGAGGAATTGGCTTGCCCGCAGGGGGCTTTTGCTTGGAGCAGTGTCTTTGCTCGTACTGATCGCTGCCACAGCGTACATCCTCGCCCGGAACAGATCGGCTCATGCGAAAGCTCCCAAAATCACTTTCCTCGCTGTACTGCCTCTGAAAAACCTTTCAGGTGATCCGGCACAGGAATATTTTGCCGACGGCATGACCGAGGAGGTGATCGGACGCCTATCCATCATCCGTGGGCTTCGCGTCATTTCCCGCACGTCGGCGATGCAATTCAAGGACACCAGGCTCTCGGCGCCGGAGATTGCCAGGAAGCTCGGAGTAGACGCGCTAGTTGAGGGGTCCGTGATGCGGGAGGGTAACCGCATTCGTGTTCACGCGCAGTTGATCCGTGCATCAACTGACGAGCACTTCTGGTCCGAGTCCTACGACCGCGAACTCGGCGACGCATTCACGCTGGAGAGCGAGGTCGCACAATCCATCGCACAAAAAGTGGAGGTTACGGTCACAGGCGAAGAGCGCGCCAGACTTGTTGCCGCACGTCCTGTGTCGCCTGAAGCTTACGAGAGCTATCTCCAAGGTATATTCGCCAAAGGCAACAGCAGAGCCGAGGTCGAAAAGCGTATCGCCTGGTTCGACGAGGCGATCAGGAAAGACCCGACATTTGCGCAAGCTTACCTCGGCCTGGCAGACGCGTACGGGAACCTTGGCACAGTTTTTGTCGGCGCTCCCCCGAGTGAAACGCGTCCAAAGGTGATCAACGCTGCTCAAAAGGCGCTGGAGCTAGATCCTAATCTCGCCGACGCGCATGTCCTGCTGGCAAACATGTACATGAGACAGTGGAAGTGGGGCGAGGCCGAGGCTGAATACAAGCGCGCCCTCGATTTGAATCCGAACGACGCTGCCGCGCACGACAGATTCTCTGACTGGTTGTTGTGCCATGGACGCATGGAGGAGGCGCTGGCGTGGGCCCGCCGTGCCCGCGATCTTGACCCTCTCGGAACTTCTGGCCATACCATCGCGTGGACTCTGTTGAACGCGCATCGCTATGACGAGGCTATACGCGAGTTCCGAAATGTCCTGGCGGTAAGACCGGACGACCGTTTGCCCCTCTGGCCTCTTGGGTGGGCGCTCATTTGCAACCATCAAGCTGAAGAGGCAATTCCCGTGCTGGAGAAGGCGGCTTCTGTAACTGATCGCAGCCCAGGGGTTGTTAGTACGCTGGTCTGGGCGTATGCCCACGCCGGGCGACGAGCAGATGCACTTCGGCTTCTCGGAGAATTGAAAAAGCGCCAGCAGAGAGGCTACGTTCCTGCCGGGGCCTTTGTGAATGCTTATTTGGGGCTCGGCGACAACGATGAGGCATTTGCGTGGTTTGAGAGGGCCTACGAGGAACAATCCAATATTCTGATATACATCAAGGTCTCCCCGTGGTTTGATCCTTTGCGCGGCGACCCGCGCTTTCAGGATTTGGTACACCGCGTCGGGCTGAACTGACCCTGTCGCCTAGTTCTCGATTACCGCTGTATGGCTTACCCGCTGATAACTTGCTGAGGACGGGACCCCATCAAAGCTTGGCCCTGGGCTGAACACCTTTACCACAATCCATGGTCGATCAGAAAGTGGACCGGAAGGCGATAGTGCCGATCTTGCTGTGACACCGGTCAGACGCCTAACTGGGCTATGAGCCGATCCGCAAGTCTCAGGGCGAGGGCGATGATAGTGAGGCTGGGGTTCGAGCTCCCACCGGATGGATAAACGGCTGCGCTCGCAACGGAGAGGTTCGGAATGCCGTGTACGGTCAGGTTCGGGTCGACGACGCTCTTGCGCGGGTCGGTTCCCATACGGCAGCCACCCATGGGATGGAAAGTATCTGTAATACCGGTGATCTCCACGGATTCCTCGAAGATCTCTGGCCGCCATTCTATACCGCTGACCTTTAAGGCAGCGAACCGCTCGCGCAGGAAAGCCGCGAATCTCCGCACGGTTGTCAGGTCTGCATCCGAGACAGTCCAGTCCACCACTGTCTTCGGCATGCCAAGATGGTCGAAGTCGTCATCGAGGCGAATGCGCGTATCCGCCAGAGGTAGCTGTTCCGAGTTTAGACACAGCATGACAGTGGCTCCCGGAGAGGCGTGGCGACGCTTTTCGAACTTTGCCGTATAAGCGAGGCGCCCGAGATCGATCGATGCACGAGGCAGCTTGTGCAGTTCCCGGAAGATTACTTCCTTCATGTTTCGGCGCTGCACGGAGCGCAGCAAGGAGCGAGCGACACTTACACCGGAGTCCTCCGGCTCTTCGATGATGATGTGCGCCATTACGGCGAGCAAATGCAGCTGTTCGCGCAACTGCAGCGAGGCTTCAAATTTGGCGGTGTGCGCGGTGCGGCGAAAGAGGAAGGGCCCGAAGGACTCCAGAAACATCTTACGAGCTGCTCCGGTCAGCTGCGCGGACGGCACGTTGATTTGGTCATGAAAGAAACGGCCAACCTGGTCGTAAGTATTGCCGACACCTTGGGGATTGGCGCTGCGCGAGGACAGCAGCAGCCGCGACGTCTCGATGGTGCCGGCGGCGAGAATGAAGTGCTCAGCCTCGAAGCGGAACTTCGTCCCTGCGTAATTGCGGACAAGTGCAGCCTCGATGCGGTCGCCTGAGGGAGCGAGCAACAGCTCGGTCAGGTTCGCATGCAGGTAAAGCGTCGAGGAGCTGCTTTGCTGGAGATCCTTGCCCACCGTCGTACCCAGATTGCGGCGCGAGAATGGAGCACACTTCGAGAAGCGGACATGCAGCTCAGGCAGCTGATCCAGAAGAAGCGGAACCTTAACGTGGAACGCGTCAAGGAAGGGCTTGGCCTCGAAAGGGAGGTCGTCCGCACAAAGAAGACGCTGTGCGTCAACATAGAAGGGCGCCAACTCGTCAGTGGTCAGCGGCCAGCCGTGTGATGGCAGGGAAGACGAGGGTTGCAGGATCTCCGCCGTATAGGGCAGGAGTTGACCTCCCCAGCGCGTCGTCGAGCCGCCCAGTAATCGAAAGCGGCCCTCGTGGGTTCCGTCGTGGTTAAGCCGCGCCATGCGAGCGTTGTAGATACTCTGGCTGCGCTCCTCGGGTGATCGACCGCCGGCCTCGAGCAGGGCCACGCCGATACCTGCCAGAGCGAGTCGCTGGGCCAGCGAATGTCCCGACAAGCCTGCGCCGATGATGCAGACCTTGGAGCGGATCGGCCCTGATTGCGCTTCAATTTCCTCTAAATCGACCAGCATGAACGTCTCCGCTAACTAGCCGCAACTTAGGGTGTGATAGCGACTCAAAGCTCAAAAAACAGATGAGCTATATCCGCACTCTTCTGACTCAGACTCTTTGGCGTGACTTCAGTTGTCAAGATTTTACTGTCTTTACAGGAGACGTCCCGTTCGCATCTGACTCAAAACTTCGATCCGCTGCAAATCGCGTTCTCTCAGCGATATCCTTCGACGCTTAGAACATGACATTTCTATCCGGCGCTGATAGAAGCGACAATACGTAACCTTTGTTATCAGACGTAAGTACTTTATTATGAATAGTATAGCACCAACGACAGTCATTTGTGTGACGACAAACTAATCGGGCGGTTGAGGTTTGATTCCCTTGGCTATATTGCGTGCCTGCTTGAGATCAAGACCTCGATCAACAAGTAATCTTGCCGCGAAAGAATCCTCTTCTCGTAGAATTCCAAGTAGCAGATCTTCCGCGTCGACAAGTTGGCGCCCTGAACTCGCGGACTCCTCCGCGCCAAATGTAAGGATGCGCTTGCATTCGTTGCTCAGTGGAAGATCCACGCTGGTCGGCGTCGGCGGTCTAACGGTGGCTTCAAGAGGCTGTAATGGTCCGGCTCCAGTCGCGCCTCGTGTCCGTTATAGAAGGTCTTCTCCCACCCAAGACGATCAATAGCATCGACCAGCTTGTCTTGATCTGCCAACCATCCAACACGCCTGTCATTCACCAGAACCGTAGCCATGCCACCACCTCCTCACTCTTCCAGAACAGACATTGCGGTTCCTGAGGAGGCAGACATGTTTTTCTCCCCCACGCTTTTTCCTTGCAGTCAGACGGCGGACCATACATTCTTGAGGTGCCCCAACTATGCTGTATGCATGTCCAAGACGACCCTTCAAAGCCGCAAATTCTTCGCCATTCTTCTCCTCACAGTAGCTCCTGCGCTATGCCAATCCAACCGATCTCTCGCCAAAACGGCGCCCCGTATCCAGGGGCAGCTTCAGAAAACGGACCAGATCGTACGTTAGGGCTGTCGCAGAGGTCTGAACTTGCTTTTGCCCAGTCTTGCGGTATTGCTCGCCTAGGCAACCAGTGACGCTGGGATGCCCCCTAGGTGAAATCCGGACGGGCCGGGTGATCTACAATTATCAGGCGCCCGTCAGTGAGCGCTTTGACAGAATGACGGGCGTTTGGCGGCACGATGGCAACGAAGCCTGGCCGCGCAATCTCAGATCTTCCATTCAATCGTCACTTCCAGCTCGCCCTCAATGACTTCGTAAACCTCTTCCTCGGAATGGAAGTGCTCGTGAATCGATGAACCAGCAGTGAATTCGTAATGCGCAAATGTCATGCTGGCGGAATGAAAATAGCGCCCCTTCCACCCCGGCAGGCGTTCGATGACCTTGAAACCGTTCACATCCACAAAGGGCATTGGCAGTTCCTTTAGCAGATCAACCGTGTGACATTCTATCTTGTCTGCCTTTCAAGATTGGTTAATTGACTTCAGGCCTTATCACTCATTCATCGGCATTGAACCTACGCATTGCACCGCTCCGAGCCTCCTTTTTCCATGCGGCAAGGCACAGCTTGCAATTTCTTCGTCCGTGAGAGACTCGAAGTTAGCGCGCGCTGCGACAAAAGGAGATCAGATGCTTGACGCCGATGAGAAGAACCTGCTGGAGATCGTTTTGGATTCCTGGGATCGGAATAATCGCATTCTGGTCAACCTGCTCCGCGCGTTGCCAGACGGCGGGTTGGCGGCAAGAGTCACGTCCGGAAGTCCAACAGTCGCGGAGATGTTCACCCATATGCACTTTGTCCGGCTCATCTTTCTCTCCGAGGATGTTCCTGAATGCGCCCTGCCGCTGCCTGAGCGAGAGTGGGTTGGGGAGGGGAGTTCTGACCGCATAGCCGAGGAACTGGAGAGGAGTGCCAGAGCCGTGCGCGGCGCGGTTGAAAGCCGCATCCAGTCAGGCAGGGAGATGAACCTCCACTATGACCATCCCCTGCTGTTTCTTCAGCACATGATCTGGCACGACGGATATCATCACGGTCAGATCAAGCTAGCCCTCAAAGTAACGGGGCGCCCTTTCGATGATGAGAAGATCGGTAAACTCACGTGGGACATCTGGATGGACAAGGCCCCGAGAGTTGAGTAATCGAGAATCAAATGCCTCACTCTCGCTTGCCACGCGGTCGCACGTAGTGAAACCGCATCAGATAAATGTTACTGCCGCGGCCGTGATTGGCTACCTTGAGCAGATCGACCACGCCCAGGAATCTTGACGCGCGGGCCAACTCGGAGGTGATCTCAGGAAGGCCAATCGTCTCGATGGAATCCACCTCGATCTCACCTTTCTCCATCTTGTAACGACTGCCAACTTTCACATGGGGGCGTGTCCAGATGCGGACGCTTCACGCGATCTCTCCATGGCGAATGCCATCGTCTACTGCGGGGATTCCTCTGTTTCCGGCGCGGGCACTGCCATATTACCTGGCGGACCTGCCGGCGGACCGTTCACGTGGTAGCAGATACCGGCTGAATCAAGCTAATTCTCCATCAAGGGAAATTGAATCTCGAGCATTTGACCGAAATTGAGCTCCCTCTTCGGCCCAGCGAGCCGGTATCCCCTCACGTTCATCCATCGTCGAATGGCCTCGTAGGTTTGCTCGGCGAGGTCATCATTGGGGACCGAATAAGCACAGGCCAATGTTGCCTCGGGTAATTGGCCCAGCTTACAGGAGGTCCACGTCGGTACCCGCCTTTTCAACGTAATAAAAGGCTCCGCTTCTAATGATCCCGAATCGGCGCAACGATGCCAAAGTACTCCACGAAGGCCGCCTATGCATTCCGGTGGGAGAAGGTTCGACAACTCGTTCTCTGCATCCGATACTTCCCCGTAATTTTTCGGCATGATTCGCATGGATGCAATTGGAATCGCGGGACGCTGCTTCACGACGACTGAAATCGGATTTCGAGATGCGTCCAGTTCTTCCAAAGCCGCACTGATCCAGTTCAGAGATCGGCTGGCGGTCTGGATGGAGTGTTCGAGCGTGCATTTCAGCTCCGTGAGCATCGCCTTTCTCTCGGAGGCGGAGCCTCGCTTTCCATTCAGCTCACGCACCTGGGCAAGCGACATTCCTAGGCTCTTGAGTGCCAAAATCGAAGCCAAATCTTCAAGTTGTTGTGGTAGATAAAGCCGATACCCCGTCCGGGAGTCGACGCTGGCTGGCCGCAACACCCCAATCTCGTCGTAAAAACGTAGAGTCTTCGCGGAGACTCCGGAAAGATCGGCAAACTCACCTATTCTGTAACGCGCGTTCATACCGACTCCACCACACCGGCTTGCTTTACGAAACCATCATACCTGCCGATCTCGATTTCCGCAGGCTTGAATCTTCCCCCTTGCTGGAATGATTCACTCATACTTGGGCGTCGCACCGTATCGAGGAAACCATGAACATACAGCGAAGAAGGAGCGTGAATTTACTGATGTCTGCAATAACGATTACAGTCGCGGCGTTAGCCGCAGCACAGGACAGCCCGAGAGACGCCGTTGAGCTTTATTTCAAAGCCCACGCCGTCGGGAGCAGCAACTACATCGATCAGGCCTTTTCGCCGGATACCAAAATCTCATTTGTTGAAAGTGGACAGCTAAGACAGTGGACACGCGAGGAGTTCGCTCAAAGATTTCAGGCTCCTGCACAGGACGAGTACGCTCGCGCCCGTCGAATCGAGCGGCTCGACGTTTCCGGCAATGCGGCGAGCGCCGTTGTCACTCTCAACTATCCGCAGGTCTTGTTTACCGATCATCTGTCTCTCCTGAGGATTGGCGATCAGTGGAAGATCGCGAACAAGGTCTTCTCCGCTGATCACCGCGATCGGGCGCAGGGGACAATCAGAGAAGTACTTCACGACTGGTCTCAACCTTTTGCGCCGAGAAGGATCATTGGAAACATCTACTACGTCGGCACAAATATGATCAGCTCGTTCCTCATCGTGACCCCGAAGGGTCACATTCTCCTGGATACAGGCACTGATCAAAATCTACCTCAAGTTGAAGGCAATATTGAGAAGCTCGGTTTCAAACCTGAGGATGTCAAAATCTTGTTGAACAGCCACGCGCATTTTGACCATTGCGGCGGTTTTGCAGAGTTCAAGCGCCAAACGGGCACCACCGTAGTGGCTAGCAAATTAGACGGAGAACTGATGGAGCATGGAGGCGCGGGAGATTTTTATTGGGGTGATGAACTGGCTTATGAGCCAGTAAAACCTGATCGCTACGTTGAAGATGGCGACACGGTGGAGTTAGGCGGTGTGACTCTTACGGCTCATCTTACGCCAGGGCATACCAAGGGATGCACAAGCTGGTCGATGCAGGTCGATGAGAGTGACAAGTCGTACAACGTGCTTTTTCTGTGTGGTCTGACCGTCTCGCCTTACAAACTGACAAATAACGATCGCTATCCAAATATCGTCAGCGACGTCCGCAGTTCCATGGCGAAGCTCAAAGGCATGCACATCGATGTTCTACTGGCCTCCCATGCGTTCTGGTTCGACTTGGAAAACAAAGCAGCTCTCCAAAAGGGAGGATCGGTGAACCCGTTTGTGGACCCCACGGAATTAGGGCGTCATCTTGCAGAAATGGAGCAGGATTTTGAGCAAGCCCTTCAGGCACAGGAGCGGCAGCGGTAAATCCTACAAATTGTGAGTGAGGACCAAAGAATGAAAATCATATTCAGGGCTCTGGTTTGCTTGGCGTTGATGGATATGTGTATCGCGTCCACGCACGCTGGCGCCGGGACAAATAAGGAGACGAATCACGGACTTCTTCTGGTGGCCAACAAAGGCGAACGCTCATTGAGCATCATTGATGCCGCGTCCGGCCAGCAGCTTGCGGCAGTGCCTGTGGGAGGCATAACTGGTCATGAAGTTGCAGCCTCCCCCGATGGTCAAACGGCCTGGGTGCCGATTTATGGCGATTCCGGTGTCGGCCAGCCTGGAACCGATGGACGCACCATCAGCATCATCGATCTGAAGGCGCGGACAAAAGTGGCAGAGATAAACCTGGGAGTGCCAAGCCGGCCTCATTATGCTGTCTTTGGCCCAAAGGACGGCAGGTTGTATATCACGTCGGAGCTTACCCATTCGATTCTTGTGATCGACCCAACCAAGCGTAAGGTAATTTCGTCGATTCCAACCGGCTCACCGGAATCTCACATGCTAGCAATCTCCAGCAATGGCGCGCGTGGCTACACTTCGAATGTGGGTGCTGGCAGCGTCTCGGTCATTGATTTGCGTGCCGGTAGGCTGCTTGCCGTCATTCCCGTTGCAAAAACTGTGCAGCGGATTGCTATCTCTGGTGATAGTCGCTGGGTATTCACCGCGGATCAGTCAAGTCCACGGATCGCCGTGATCGACACGCAGACAAATGCAGTCAGGCAATGGATTGCATTACCAGACCTCGGTTTCGGCTTGGCGGCGACACGAGACGGAAACCGTTTGTTGGTTACGCACCCGGCATCCAATACTGTTTCCGTCGTAGACTTGCACTCGAAGAAGATCATGCAGACGATCCACGTGCCAGCAAATCCGCAGGAGATTTTGATACGACCCGATGATCGGGTCGCCTACGTGTCTTGTGACGAGAGCAAGCGGGTTGCCGTTATTGATCTCTCCACAGAGGATGTACGAAAACTCATCGGCGTGGGAGAGGTTGCGGATGGGTTGGGATGGGCCACGATACGAGTTCCGTAGGGAACTCCTGCGCATTCACGAGATGGCGAGAGGTTACTCTGCGGTTGAACCATACACCGGCATTCGTTCGCCGTGATGACGAAGGCACACTCTCGCGGCTGCTGGTGGAATCGAGCATCCTTCTTGCGGCCTCACGCGGCAACCACACGACCGTACTCAAGGGATGCCGCCAGCGCATACAAAGTGGACGCCGAGGCTATCAGCGTCAAGGTAAGGCCGGAGATCCACCGCGAAGGAGAAGGCAAGGGACATCGGAAAGCTCTTGAGCCAAACCCATGACTGTGCTGCCTCTCGTATCAATCGATGCCTCTCCTTGAATGCGACGAGCCCTGTATCGCAAAGGCTCGTCTTCAATCTTTGTCAAAGGTGTACGAATGAAAAAAACGTCATCATCGTCGCTGCATTTGTCCTTGTCGCATTGTTCATCGTATTTTCATCGCAAGAAGCCGCTTCAAAGTCGGTGGCCCCGGCAGTCCCACCGCAGATGGCACGCGTGCTGTTACCGACGGTGGCATCAAAGTCCCAAGTTGGGTTGGCAGAGTCGATGCCGCGGAAGAGAAGGCAGGCATGACCATCGACAGCGCTAAGCTTACCCAGGAAGGTGACGCGCTTCACTCAACGACGGGGCCTGCCACTACGTACTGGATGAACGATGCGTCGGCCTCCGGAGACTGCACGGTCAAGGCAACGTTCAATGAACCTAAATACATAAAGCTAAACTCCGATCGGCACCCTACGTTGTCTTCATCCCAGGCAACGCTAGATGGGCCCGGGTCAACTGTAGATGACGGGCATACGACCAACGTAGTCGTCTTTGACCACTTGCTCGACCAGAAACGCCGCTACCTCCGCGCGTGCGATCCTTAGGCGCAACTTGACGGTGAGGCTCATGTCGGTGATGACCGAGATGTTCCCCGTCTTCGCGCCATTAGTGAACGACATCGGGCGCACGATGACCGAGGCGCAGCCACTCTTCTGGATGAGACCGTCAGCCCCGGTGGCGTCTTCGTACATGTGGTTCAGAAAGAGCGGCATGATGATCCTCCCGAAGAAGAACGACGAGCGCTGCACGAATTCCTTGCTCGAACCGACGCCAGCGGCGTCGAGCCAGACCAGCTTGCGAACGCCGTGCTTTTTCAGCCCGGCGACAAGATTCCTGGCGACATCGGTGCGGAGGGTAGTCCTCTTATTCGTGCGAGCACCGAGGGTGCTCACCACCGCGTCCTGTCCGGCGAGAAGCATCTCCAGGTCGGCTGCATTTGCCGGGTCGCCTTGCACGACCGTGAGCCGCGGGTCTTTTCTCGACATGGCGGGCGCATTTCGCACCAGAGCGGTGACTTCGTGATTCGCCCTCAATAGATCATCGAGGACGAGTCGGCCGACTGCACCATTCGCACCGAGGGACAGTATCTTCATCGGTGGGCCTCGACTCCTGCCGCCTCCTCAACTTCGCTGTTAAGAGCGATGGTCGCACTCAGCGGCAGGTCACGAGACGATCGACCAACCCATACCTTGTATTCACCGGACACAACCTCCCATACATTCTTGTCTGGATTAAAGATCGACACCATCCGAGGCTCTACCTTTACCGTCACGTCCTGCTGCTCTCCCGAACCGAGTGCGATCTTGCTCCAGCCCACGAGGCGCCTTGGCGGCTCATGCGTGTTGGCCGGCAACGTGAGATAGATCTGGGCAGTCTCTACCCCCGCGCGATCTCCAGTATTTTTCACCTTGAATGTCACGGTCAGCCCGTTGGCTGATGTTGTCTTCAAGTCGGAATAGGCATACGTCGTGTAGGACAGCCCGAATCCGAATGGGAAAAGTGGCTCCTTTTTCTCCGCGTCGTACCACTTGTACCCAACCTTAAGACCCTCGTCGTATACCGCGTCAAATGGCGTCTGGTTTGTCGATATTCCTGGAACCACCGGGAGGTTCGGCAATGGAGTGACAGGGTGGTTCGGGTCTAACCCCGGCTGATCAACATGCCTGGGGTGCGGCAGGTCGGCTTCTGTACGTGCAAACGTCAAGGGCAGCTTGCCGGACGGATTCACATCGCCGAATAAAATATTGGCCAGCGCCTCAGACCCACGTATGCCCGGATACCATGCCTCAATAATTGCGCTAACTTTATCGATCCAGGGCATCGTCACCGGCCCACCCGTTTCGAGTACCACAATCGTATGAGGATTGGCTGCGGCCACGGCTTCGATCAGGGCATCCTGATTTTCAGGCAGTGACAGGTCTGGCACGTCCATATTTTCATACGTGTGCTGGACTGCGAATACGATGGCCACATCCGAAGCCTTGGCGAGTGCTGCAGCAGAAACTGCGTCCGAGCCCGGGTCGAACTTCACCACTGCTGCCCTGGCTTTTTCTGCGATCCCTTTCAACGGAGCTGAACGGTGGTATGACGTGACGCTGAACACCCCCAGGGGGTCACCGGGTACGCCGCCAGGCGATGGCGGAACTGCGCTGCCTCCAGCCGGCGATACCTGGCCCGAGCCACCGCCGGACATCACCCCTACATCCGCATGTCCTCCGATCACGGCAATCGACTTTACGCCGGCAGCGCTCAAAGGCAATTGTTTGTGGTTATTCTTCAACAATACGGCGCCGTCTTCTTCGATCTTTTGCGCCACTTTGAAACCGCGGAACACGTCAACCACCTGTGCCTGCGGAGGATTGTCGACAATGCCCGAATCGAACTCGGTTCTCAGGATGCGATGCACCATGTCGTTGAGACGAGCCATCGGCACTTCGCCGCCTTCGACAGCCTTTTTCAATGGCTCGCCAAGGAAGCTGTAGCCCGGCATTTCGATGTCCAGACCTGCAAGGGCCGCCTTCGTGGTGCTATGCGTACCCCCCCAATCTGAAATCACAAAGCCCTTGAATCCGAGTTCCTTCTTCAACACCTCGTTCAACGAGTAGTCGTCTTCGCAGGCGTACACGCCGTTGATCTTGTTGTAGGCGCACATTACCGCGCCCGGGCTCGACTCCCGCAGTACGATCTCGAAGGCAAGCAGATCGCTTTCCCGCATTGACCGTTTGTCGATGACTGAATTGACAAAAAAGCGTCCAGCTTCCTGGTCGTTCATAATGTAATGCTTTACGCCCGTGATCACATTCTCGGTCTTCATGGCATTCAGTTCCTGCGCGGCCAAAGTTCCGGCCAGCAGCGGATCCTCTCCCATGTACTCGAAGATGCGCCCATCCCGCGGTTCGCGCGTCAGGTTGATGCCGGGGCCGTGCAACAGGTTGAAGCCATGCGCGCGAGCCTCGCTTCCGATCAGCGTGCCTGTGATATACGAAAGCGTTGGATCCCAGCCCGCAGCCATTGCCTCGGCGGAAGGCAGAGCTGTTGCATAGCGGCTCTTCACGCCCCCGTTTGAAACGCCCACGACCGCATCCGTCATCTGCAGGTCGGGAATCCCAAGCCGTAGAACCCCAGGGATGAATTCGGCGGCGGACCTAACGGCTCTTGTCCCCGGTCCGGATTCTGGAGATGGCCCGAACAGAGCCTCCCACCCCAGTCCGTGCAGGAGCTGGATCTTCTCGTCCAGCGTCATCTTCTCAATCACCAGGTCTGCCCGCTCATCGGGAGAGAGGCTCTTGTTCTCCCAGGGCCCCTTAGGCTCGTGCTTCTGGGGGGCTAACTGACCCAGGCTCTGACTTCCGTTGAACAGACAAAGCGCGACTGCCGCACCAAGCGCTGCTCTCTCCAATAGTCTGACATTCATGCGCAATCCCTTTTCTGAAAAGATTCGGCTCCCATCACGAACGAGCAGTGGCTGTTGACTCATCGTCAAATTCATTCCGCGTGCCAATATCAGAGCCGGGCGCTGACCACGGGTACGAGCGTGGTCCGCGCGAACTCGGCGAGCGTCGTGGGTGTCGTTGTCTCCGGTGTACGCGGCTCGGCCGGATCCAGGCGGCCGTCGCGGAACGCGACATACTGCTCGACGATGAGGTCGACGACGAAATCGGGCATGCCCATGCCGGTTAGGGCGCCACGAGTCTGGTCGAGCGTGGCATCGATGCACTGCACGGGCTTGCCGACCGCCGAAGCGATGATCGCAGCAGCCTCATCGGTCGAGAGGTCCTGGGGGCCGTGTACCCCGACCCGGTAATGCCCGGACCAACCGCGATCGAGGAGCCAGCATGTGGCTTTGGCGGCGATGTCGGTCGTCGCCACCAGAGGCCACTTCTTGCCCGGTTGAATTGGAACAAAGATCTGGCCAGCCTTCGCGATCATGTCAGCGGAGAGAAGGAGGTTTTCCATAAAGATCCCGGGCCGAAGCGAGACCACCGCGGGGAGCTTGGCCTCAAATTCGTTCTCAATCTCTCGTGCAGGGCCGACCGCCCCCGTGCCGGGGCCGGTGTGAGCGCCCATGCTCGATATCACGACTGCTCGGTGCACGCCCGCTTTCTTGGCGGTGGTGGCAGCCTGCCTCGCGCACCTTACGGCCCAATCGTGGTAGTCCGGCCGTGCGGGCGGCGGAGTGAGCCAGAACAGCGCCTCCGCGCCTTCGAGCGCTTCGGAGAGGAGGGCCGGTTCCTCGAAAGAGCCCTCGACAACGCGCGCGCCGCGCCGCGTTAGCTCGTCAACCTTCTTTCGGTCGCGGCTCAGAACTGTGATGCTCTCGCCGGCGTCGAGGAGGCGCGACGCGAGCGCGCGGCCAATGTTGGACGTGGGCGTGTTGATGACGATGGACATGGATGGTTCTCCTTTTCGATTGTTTATTTCAAAATTGGGGACGGATTGTTGCGTTGTCTGCCGATGGTGTTCCCTCTTTCGATGGCCGGGGGATGATACGTCTCGTAGTGAAGCTAGCTTCGAACCAAGGAAACCCAAGCTAAATCACTAGTCAACTGTCATTCCGTCGGTAAGATTCGCGACGGTACCTTTCATTTCACTCGCTCTCTCGGAGAAAGAAACACAAGTTCTGCTGGAGCGAGGGCGCGTCTCGCGCGAAACAATTAAGGGCGTGCGTTGAAGGTTACAGAAGCAGCTGGCTCGATTACCCATGGACAGTGTGCGTAATCCATAATGCGGTCTATGTGGCCTTCAGTCAGATGAAGTCGGACCATCGAATAAGGAGTCCAAGTGTCGGTACCCCGTTTGAGGACAACCACCGCGCTTTCGCCATCTACTTCTCCAACAGCCAGTCTCCAAGGTAACGTCCAGCGCTCCCAATTTGAGAAATACGGCGCATCAGCAAGTCTGCCTGCAAAAGCATCGGCAATATTGAGTCGAGCATCCGCACTGATCAGTTGGCGAACGCCGTCCCAGTCGCGGCGGTTAAATCGCTCGACATAGAGCTGCATCACGCGCCGCAGTTCCGGACTCGCTGGCCGAGCGGCCTTCGGAGGAGAAGAGGCCGCCAGTCTTGTTCGCGCGCGACTGAGGGCGGCTTTAACCCCACCAATTGTGGAGTCAACCATTTCAACGATTTCTTCGAGAGTGTAGTCGAATACATCTTTTAAGAGGACACATGCACGCTCTTTGGGAGGGAGTGTCAGGACGAGGTGTTCAAGTGCATAGCCAATTGCTAGACTGGATGGTTCGGTTGGCAATACCGTCTCAGGAACTGCCACGGTTGCCTCAGCCTCGTCGCGCGCTCCGCGGCGACGAAGCAAATCGATACAGCGATTGTGGGCGATCCGGAACAGCCACGGTTTGAGGGGACGGTTTTCGTCGAATTGGTCCAGTTTCCGATACGCCTCGAATAGAACCTCCTGGACGACATCTTCGCCATCCATCATCGAACCAGTCATCCGTGCGCAATACCGATGCAAGGGGGGACGTAGCTCTGTAATTGTCTTAAGAAAAACCACGTAGCGGGCCTCGAACGGACCCGTTGGAGGAATATCAATCAAGCTTTCCATGTAGGTGCTTCCTCGAATCTGCCAGAGTAATTAGTGTTAATTTAATGAATGCGATGCGGGCACGCTCATGAGACGTCGCCTGCCAGGCACGGCGTCATGAGCGCGATATCGCCCTCATTGCATGTATGCCTCGGCGTGAATCTTTCCAGTGGTCAAGCTCGCAGTGCCCACGCTCCAGATCTGCCGCGCATTGACCCATGTGTATTCCTTCGAGGCGGTGGAGAGGCGAATGTTTGCAAAAATATCGAGCACCGGCTCGCCGCTTCGGGGGGCGGCCTGGCCGTCGGCAGACAAAGCAATCCGATGGCCGTCGTCGGTCACGATAGTTACATGTAGGTCAAGTTCGATGCGCCCGTCAGCACGCATTCGCAGATAATCGACGCCGCGCGCCTGCCCGGAAAGGCGCCCCTTGCCACGTCCTTCGACCATCAGGTCGAAGCGAGCCCCTTGCATTGGCACAGCTTCTTTGCCGGAAAGGATAGCGTCCATGCTCACGCCGTAATCTGTTACTCCGGTAAGATCCAATTCTAATTCGTAAATCTTTTCGCCCTTCATAGTAGGGTTTTGAGTCATTGCATTTCTCCTCGTTATGGCACGCTCCAAGCTGAAGCGATCGACGGCACAATCAAGCGACGATGCACCCAACACTGGTAAGTCGATGTGCCTCCAAGGCGGATTCGACCGACTGTAGGTGCGGGATGTCACTGGCTTACGCTCATGTTGTCTCAGTTGCTACTTCCAGGATCGAGCCGGAACTTATCCTTAGATGTTGAACTTGTGCTCGTCTCATTCTCCTCTCCCTCGGCATATCTCTTAATTCGTTGGAGTTGATTGTCCCAGAATGCCTCCCAACTTCTGAGCACGTCGTATGGGGGTTGATCACACTCACGTTCTCTCTCCATTTACCATTCCTCCGTAGCCGCTGGAGTCTGTAGACCAGCAGGTCAACCTCTAATACGTATTTGTTCGCGGAAAAGATACGCCCCGTGAACGCGGGCAGCGTCAGTTGACACAATGCAACGCGTAACAGAAATGAGGCGACATTCAGGCGTCCGCTCCTTGCCCGACTGTCGAACCTTCTCTTACCGGAATGGTTCGTCGAGTACTTTGGCATCATTGCGCCGATTTCGGGATCGTTAAGCGGAGCCTTTAATTACGTTGATGAGGCCGGTACCGATGTGGACCCCTTGTAAGATGGGCCAACTACCCGAGGCAACATTGGCCTGTACTTATTCGGGCCCCGACGATGACCTCGCTTAGCAAACCTACGAGGCCATTCGACGATAGATGAACGTGAAGTGATACCGGCTCGCCGGACCGAAGCGGGAACTCAATTTTGGGGCAAATGCTCGAGCCGCTGGAACAGGCTTTCGCGCTAGTCGCTGACCTTTCCTGCAGTTAGATTGACGACGGTTCCGGTCATTCCCGCGGCGAGATCGGAAGCAAGGAACAACGCGGCATTCGTTAGCTCTTTAAGCGTAGTAGAGCGGCGTGTATGACTCATGCTTTCCATGAAATGCTGAAATGCTTCGCGCTCGATTCCAAGTGCTTTGGCATGAATCGCAAAGATAATCTCAATCGTCTCAGTCTCCGGCAGGCCGGTTGATCGAATGCATGACGCACGAATCCCGGAAGCTGCGAATTCCGCCGAAAATGAGCGACAAATCGCCTCCAATGCGGCCCACGCGGGCCCCATACCCCCCAGAAGAGGCGTGCCAATACGTGCCGGCTCCGGCGTATGCATCAAAATGACACCCGGTTTCTTCGTCTGCGTCATTCTGCGCGCTGCCGCCCGACCCGTCAAAAGGTGCGAACGCGTATACGTCGTAATTGGGTAAATGAAGCTCTCTATAGAAATCTCGGTCAGCGGAACCCCCTGCATCCCCATGTCAGCGACCAGCGACGCAGGCACGCCTATTGCATTGAACGAAATATCAATTCCACCGGCTTTGCTTACAACGCCGTCAAGATGTTTCTCGATTGAAGCTTCCTCAAGAGCATCGACTTCATCGGCCTCCGCAACTCCGCCATCCAAAACGATCGCTGACGCAACCGCCTCAACCTTGGCGACTGTGCGACCGCTAAGAAAGACTCTCGCTCCTTCTTTCGCAAAGGCCGCTGCGACAGCGTTACCCACGGCTCCTCTCGCTCCATAAATCACTGCGACTTTGTTCTTGAGCAACATGGCAAATCCTCCAGTCGGGTGGTTCCACCCGTCTTTGTCCCGCGTTGAAATAGCGGGTACTTTCTACCTGCTAATACGAATGTCATGCGGTGCAGGATACGTTCCGGTCCCCATCCGGGCCGTGCGATTAATTGTTTCGCGCGAGACGTATCTTCGATCCAACGACAACCGTAATAGAGATGAATGGAGGCACGAATGACCAAATATATCCGCGTCGATTACACAGTCAAGCCCGAGGTTAATCTCGGCAATCTCAAGGCTGGCATCTACGAGTTTGTCGCTGGGATTCGCAGGCATCACCCGGAGCACAGGTACACGTCATTTCAACACCCGGCCGACCCCAATCGGTTCATCCACATCGGCGAGTTCGTGGAGGAGGCGATCCCGGACTTGCAGAAGCAGCCATTTTTTCGACATTTCACGGAATACTTGCCGGGACAGTGCTCCGTTGGTCCCGAAGTGACCCGCCTTGAGCGCGTAGCTTCGACAGCCGCTCAGCTTGTGGTGTCATCGATTGATTGATAAAAGATTGCGGCACGGTGTCGATTGAATCTTGGTCAACACATCCAACGCCGAGTTGGGTCGTAATGCGGACCTAGTTTGGAAATCCAAGTTACTTGAGAGGAGAAGTGTTAATGAGAATGCAAATGAATCAATGTCTCTTGTTTCTCGTCATGGTTGCGTTGGCAACTACCGGAATGAGAGCACAGGAAGAAAAGTATTCGCCGCTCAGTGGGTACCTCATGTCGCAAGACGACGAGATCGCGCTTGCAAAGAGCGCCGCTCCGCAAGCCATTTCGGATCACGCAACCATCCGGGTCTTTACCTTATCGGTCTATCAGACCGTGCACGAGGGAGACAACGGTTTTGTGTGCATGGTCATGCGGGGCTTTACCGGCGCGCCGACGTTCACCCCTATGCAAGTTCGAATCTTCGTTAACTATGACCCGAAAACGCGGGCGCCTATCTGTTTGAACCCGGCGGCAGTACGCGCCGTGCTGCCCTACTACGAACTTCGGACAAAACTGGGGTTGCAAGGCAAGACAGCTGAACAAATTGCCCAGGGGGTAGAAGCCGCTTACACAAAGGGCGAAATCCCAAAACGAACCGAAGTGAGTTTTGCCTACATGTGGTCGGCGGATCAGGTCCTTGGACCGGCGGGCCATTGGCACCCGCATATGATGGTTTACCTTCCCTACTACGACAACGCCATGCTTGGAAACAACGATCCCGGGAGTCATCTTCCAGCGATCGGAGACGATGCCGGAACGCCATTTGCCGTCGGAACTATCCCCGTGGACGACAAATTGGCCAGAAAGGCGCGACCCTGACCATACAGGCTAGGTGCGAATGTTTAGCCGAGTTTCTTCGTCGGCCAGGGTCACTTCGTTTGACGACGGGATGGGGAGTGCTTGGATCATCCGGGCACAATTACTACGAAAGGCAGCACAGTTATGGATATCGAAAATATCTTGAGCCAAACAGTTCTCAACTCTTGGAAGTCGGTTAACCAGCGCGTCAGCGACCTGATTGCTCAACTCAGTGAGGAGCAGATTCAAGGTGAGATTGCTCCCGGAAGAAACCGCGCCCTTTATATCGTCGGACACCTTACCGCAGTGAGCGATCGATGTTGCCGCTTCTCGGCATAGGCGAACGCAGGTTTCCGAATCTTGACTCAACCTATCTCGAGCACCCCGACCGAACGGAGGCGGACCCACTCGCTCCGGCCGATTTGAAGGCGGCATGGCAGGACCTCACCACTCGGTTATCCGATGCTCTGAATACTTTCACGCCAGAGGAATGGCTTCAGAAGCACACCTCGGTATCTGATGCGGACTTTGCGAAAGACCCTGGCCGTAACCGTATGGCAGTCGTACTGAGCCGCACTAATCACATCTCGTACCACATGGGGCAGCTCATACTGACGCAGAATCTGCCTGGGAACTAGACTCCTGCCACGAGGCTGAGAGAAGGGGTCGGAAGACAGGCGGGATGAGGGTGCAGGAAGAAATCGAAGCGGTTTCACCCTGCACGATTTTATAGAGCGAAAAAAACCAGGACGGTAACGCCGCCCATCTAAGTCACGGATGGCTAGGCTGCTTTCTTCCTACTCTTTGAAACTACGTTTATCCTCTCATTCATAACGTAACAGGAGTTGGCGATGACCGAACGGCTAAGAAGTACGGTAACGGCGATTGTTCCATGTAGCGATGTAGATGCAGCCGAACGATGGTGGAACAAGCTCGGATTTAGCCGTCCCGCCGAGCAGGATTTCGGTGACTATCGTATGCTCTCAGACGGTGAAGGCGGCGAAGTTCACCTCCAAGCGGCTGTAGAGGGTTGGCTGGTGCCTGGTCAGAATCCGTTTGGCGTATACATCTATACGCGCCGCGTTGACGAGCTGGCAGCACTGGGCGGCGACGCGATCATTGAGCAGACGAAGGGAGCCGTACACACGGAATGGGGCATGTACGAATTCGCCCTCAACGGCCCGGATGATCTGCTCGTGCGCGTAGGGTGGCCGAGCCGACTTTTGTAGCCATCGTCCAATCGTCCGTACTTTAGGATCAAATCATGCAAGCGGATTTTAAGCCTGTAGGGTGGCCCGCCGTTGTTCCCCGTTTGGTGACGTCCGACGTCCATTGCGTTGTGACGTTCCTTCGCTCTACATTTGGCGCTGAAGGTGAAATCGTGCCTGAACGCCAGCCGAAATGAGGATTTTCGATGCGATCATCATTGTGAGCGACGGGGACGGTATTCGCCACCAGTCCTCGGCCTTCCTCTATGTCTATGTCGAAGACACGGACGCGACGTTTCAACTCGCGATCAAAGCGGGGGCCCGGGAAATAGAGCCTCCATCGGACATGCCGTTGTCACGCTGCACTCAAATCCCGGAATATGATCTGGAGGGCTGTTTTGCGGCACTTAAATCCCGGAATTCACCGAACTGTTGTACTCAAATCCCGGACAGAAACCGATGCACGGAAAAAGGATAGTGTCATCTTTGTACTTATATCCCGGACAAACTTTAGCAGGAACTTCGTCCGCGTTTTAAGTGCAATAGTCCGGGATTTCAGTGCAGTGACAATGTAGGTAAATCCCGGAAATGTATTGAAAACAAACAAGCGCTATTCCGGGATTTGAGTGCAGCGTGACACCAGGTGACCGCGTTGCTTGAATCGGAGGCCCTTTTCATCACAGCTGATGGCAATTGCGCGGCGTTCCTCGTGATCCCGACCTGATTCTTACTCTCGAATGCGCCCTGTTGAGAGTCGTTGACCTTACGACCAATGACCTATACTCCGATCTCGGCACATCCTATGAGGAGCTGATCAGTTCCGTTCCATCGCGTTTTGTCCTGAACGCACGCGAGGAAGAGACGCCCACACAACAGCTAGGTTCAGCCTGTTTCCGCAGCGGAAGGATATCTGCCCTAAAGATTCCGAGTGCCGCGAATCCAAGGGATATTGTCTCGACATCCTCCTCGAATCTCTCGTCGTCGGAGAACGTGTTGCAATTCTCGACAAGAACGGACGTCTCAAAGCCGAAGTCAAGGGATGGATTCCCATACCGCCTTCCTCCGAATAGGGCAGTTTTATGGCCTTGCGCCGCAATTGCACTTCCACGGTCTATATGGGGTCGTCTCAGAATACGGAAATTAGAGCACGGTAAGCAGAATTTCTTATTGAAAACGCACCGCTTAGGCGACTACCCCACTTGTATTTGTTCGCCGCCTAAGGGCCCTGCTGTAAGTTATTGATCTCATTGCAACGCGATCTCCTAACCGTGCATCGTTGTCCGAATTCTTAAGGGACCCCTAACATAAGGGCGTTATGTTCTAGATCGAATGTTGCCCAACGTGCCCGATGGCGCGACCGGACCGTACGCTGAGGCCTTCCATAAGCACTGCAGTCGTTGCCCAAAGTGCAACGAGCAGATTCCTCGTTCACCAGTGAAGACCCAAACTTCGACTAAGAGGCTCGGCTAGGATGCCAATCGCACGTCGAACTCATTCGAACTTCGCCTTCTAGGCCGCCGGTTGAATCGGCAGTGCGATACGAAAGACTGTTCCGCTCTTATCGGGAACGCCACTACCCATATACCGAATCGTGCCGCCATGACGGTTAACGATTCGCGTACTACCCAGAGTCCGGGACCATTCCCTTCGGATTTGCTGCTTTTGAACGAGTCGAAGAGCGTCTCTCGTAATACATGAGATATGTCTTTTTCGTTGTCGGCGACAGTAATGATCGCATTCGGATAGCGCAACGCAGTGCGAACATGCAGATCTCGGAATGTACAGGATGATCCGCAGGGCATTTTATTCCCCGTTATGTCACGTGAGATTTTCCTGGATATGTTGCGCCACTTCATCAATTGAAGTGGGCTTGCCTAGTTCCTGAATCTCCTTGTCCTTCGAGATAGCTCTAAGAGCCACTTGCTCTGCCATCTGTTGGTTCATTCGGACGACGGCAGACACCTCTTTTTCTGTCAGAAGCAAGATTTGTAACATCAGATGTTCCCGTTCTCCTGCTCGCTTTGCAAGTCCGGACTGACGCATCAAAATAAAACTTGCCAGCAAAATCGCTTCTAGCGCTACACAGGTATCGAGCAAGGGTACGGAATGGGATCGAAGTGCGGGAAACGGCCAATTTTTGCCGTATTGAGCGTGATCCAGGCGAAGAACAAGACAATATGCACAATCACGAAAGAGAAACTTCCTGCGAACGCTGCAATTCTGTCGGCCAATCGTTCGCCACGGCTCCGTTTCGCGAGAAAATCCTGTTCATGTTTCGCTATCGTCTCAACGTGCTCTTGGACATGTGTGTGAGGCTGCATGGCAATCTCCAATTGTTAAACGTTGAGATGCGACCGAAAGCGACTTGCTATCGTTAGGCGAAAGTTTCATGGGCTGTTGTATCTCGTTTACCGCAAGAGATCAGGCCCGCTCGCTATAGGAGTCTGCCGTCGCGCGATAAAGCTTAAGGATTGTTTGGTCCCTCTGAATCGTCCGGTTAGTTTCGTCGCACAAACATCCAACGTTAGGCAGCATGCATTACCTCTGTTTTCGTCCGATCGGGCTATAAGGCGCAGGCCTAGGAACCTTTGCCCTTCCCGACCGCTCCACCATAAAGGGCAACGCAAACACGCGATCCTGACTCTCGGGCGATTGTGAGTGTGTCATCTCCATAACCCGCACTTCGCGTTGGCATGAAAGCGCGCTCGGCCCGGCGCGCAACATCTAATCGGCCTTAGCGCATCGTACCGGTTAGGGTGGAAAATCGCCTGACTTCTGCGAGGAGACAAAATGCCGACACGACCGACGTGGTCCGGATCCATTCAAATTTCGCTCGTTTCAATTGCCGTAAAGATCTTACCGGCTACTAATCCTGGCAAGCAGGTTGAGTTTCACCAGATCGATCGCAAGATGCACAAGCGTGTGCATCATCAGAATGTCGATGAAGCAGGCGAAGTCGAAAAGGCGGCCAGATCGGCTTCACGATGGATTTTCCTGACTCCTTCGATTTTTCCCACTAAGACTAGATCGAGGTCTAGGTTTGGTCATATGACCATTGGGGATGTCTACTGCTTCCAGAGAATCCGGATCGCGAATGCGGCTTAGCTCGCGTCAAAGACCGCTTAGGTTATCGCGTATGAACGGTCAATTACCTCGCTGAACGTTAGCGGTTCGGCGCATACGCATATGTGCAGAATCAAATGAGCGGAATCAGAAAAGCCTGAGCCAAAACACCATCGGCGAAGTAATCAAAAGCGACGAAGGTCCTTTCGCCTCGTCTATCGCAGATTGGAGCATGGCACGTCGACGAAAGATGGCCGCCGGAAGAGCTTTTGTGGCCGCTTCCGGGATTCTACTCAGTGGCTGTTTGCGAGGCATTTATTTTGTGCCGCGACTGCATCCTGTAAACATGTATCGGGAACATAGGGTTGCCCAGGGGATGGCGGAGGCACCCTGCGCGACTGACACGCCTGTTGTTGCTGATTGAAGAGAGTGGCGCAGACAGAGGGATCAGTCTTGCTCGGTTGATTTGCAGTACCCGTCGATCCGCTACGGTCTTCACGACCATTGTTAGAGCTTTTGTAGCAAACTTTATAGATGGACTTGGCTTTGTCCCTGCAGGTCTTGCCTTCGTCGGATGGTGGACATACTTTCAAGAGGTTTTCCTGAGCCTTATTACAGTAATCCTTGTTTCCCTTAGGCGAAACACTCTCATCGGTCGCAGTTCCTTTTACAGCAGCGGGATCGATGCATTTGAACTGGCTGGTACTTGCGTTCCACGATGGATTCAGCCCAGGCTTTGTACACTGTCCCGAGGCACCTACAGAAACCGCAGTCAGTGCGAATAGCACAACTCGCATGTGGATTTTCATTGAAGCCTCCATTTGGAAGCGCTGGGTCAACACAAGCCAAGGAGGTGCTTCGGCCGCGACCTCTTCGTAAGATGCGTGCCACAGTAGTCGCGTAGCTCTTTTGCATAAAGTGGTGAAATTGTAACGCGGCAGCTCGTAGAGCAGATATGCCGACGACAGAGCACTGCCTTAAGTTGATGTATCCGCTATGGTCGGCTGGGTCAAGTCGCTGACTGCGATGATGCGCAGCCTGGTGTGGTGGTGGTGTGGAGGGTGAACCCTGAGCGGGTGGTGTACGGACACTTCTATTTCTCGATGTCCGAAGCGATCTTAAGAATCGGGAGTGGCAGCGGGTTTGTCCACAACCGGCCTTTTCAGTTGCTTGACCGTTCCGCTGCATAAGACTAGGGTCAGGCTCGAAGCAGCTTTTCCTTCTCCTCAGGTCAGGTTCTCTCAACTAAGTCAGCCTATCTGAAGCATTCCTTCTTGGCCCTCCCAACCTTAAGGAGGTTGCTATGTACGCTACACAAGGTATCCATTCATTTGAAACCTAATATGTTTTCTGATTTCACCTAAACATTTGAGAAAAATATCCTTCCGTTACTGTGTGCTGAGAGGCTTCATTATGATTTATGGAGCAACGAAGAATCAGGGCGAAGCATCAGTGCTGTCATGGATGAGCCCGTGGCAAAGGTCAAGAACGTAATCGAGGATGCCGAGCCGGGCACAAGGGTGGTAGAACAGTTGCCCCCTGCCCTTTGTCCTATTGCTCTAAAGTTGTGGCATGAATTCACCGATCGACACCGTGAAGGTTTGGAAGGAAATCCCACTGATCCAGCTATTTGCGACGATCCTGCATTAATCGAGTATCGCAGGCATATCGCCACCTGTACTGAGTGCGGAAACTGAGGGGTCCATCGCGGCGCACTTGTTCCGGGAGGCTATGCCGCAGATGGGACCGCGCAGTACATCTGCCGTAAGGGCTGAACTTTATGGGAGATAAGGGATTCCAGCCGGGACGACTCGAAAACGACCAGTGTCACATTTCTTACGGCGGTGTGGATCGGTCCTCCGGATCCCCATTCGAGGCCTTGTATAAGGCCTTCTCAACCGGACCCACAGCTCAACCGCAATGAAGAAATCAGCACGCTGAACGTCAAAATCGTGCGCTACAAACAAACCAGAGGCTCGAGCCTGACTCCCCTGTGAAGGCGAAATTGCGCATCCTGGATCAGAATCAATTATCCGATTTCACGGACGATCTAGCCCGCGAGAGTGGGGATCAGCGAGTCGAGATTCAACAGGAACTCTCATCGCGCCAGGCCGCGATGAAGAAGTATGAAGCGGAGTCGCCGACGGGGGAAGGGAAAACCGCTGTTGCATCCGCGGAACAGTACAGCACTCTGGCCGGACAAATCAAGGAGTGGTGGGCACAGCGTAGCCGCAGTCAGCTGATTGAACAAGCAGCGGAGTTAGCCAAGGCTGATGTCGCGGCGCTCACGGCGGATCGGGCACGACTTGAGGGAGAAGCTAACACTGCTGAGACCCCCGCCTCGCTCAGCACGACCATAAATAAGTCGTCGACGGATCGCGTAAGGCGCCTTCAACAGCTTGCCGACCAGAGAAACGTTTTAGCCATTCTCAATGATCGCCTCGAGGCCCAGCAGCAACTAGTAGTGCTTTATGAAAAATGGGAAAAGCAAGTCGAGTTACAGCACCGGATGTTTCTGCATTTAATCATGCAGTCCCTGGCCGCAATTGGATCTATTTTTCTGTTGACGATGCTATGTGGATGGGGTTTGGAGGTCGCACTGGACCGGATGTGGCGAGACCGGCGCCAACAACAAACGTTTCGAACTGTGGTCAATCTAGGAACCCAATTGATTGGACTGGTGTTGGCCCTGCTCGTGATTTTCGGTGTGCCTAAGCAAACACCAACGATACTTGGTCTCGCTACTGCGGGCCTAACCGTAGTCTTTCAAGACTTCATTCTGGCGTTCTGCGGCTGGTTTGTACTGATGGGGGCAAATGGCATCCGGATGGGGGATTGGGTGGAGATCGACGAGTCGGTGGCGAAGCCGTGGAAATCGGCTTATTTCGGACATGGTTGTTAGAGACAGGGAATTGCACCGCGAACGGGCATCCGACTGGGCGCCGTGTCTCCTTTTTAAACGGATATGCGATTCGAGGGAAGTACTTTAACTTTTCTACAACCGGTCAGTGGATGTGGGACGAGATTAAGGTGAATATTCCTCCCGGGACAGATGTCTACACCTTGGTGGATGAGATTCGTGCGGCGGTGGTTAAAGCTACGGAAGAAGATGCGAAGATGGCAGAACAAGAGTGGAAACGTGTGACCCATGAGCAGGGCGCGCCGCAGTTTAGTGCTACGCCTTCAGTTGATATGCGTCCAGCCGGAGCAGGTGTTGACATTGTGGTTCGATATGTCACCCGGGCCGGGGTTAGACTCGATACGCGCAACCGAATATTTGAGACCGTGTTTGAACTGATGCAAGGCACACGAGAAGAAAGCGAACAAGCGAGCCGAGGCGATCCTGCTTTAATTACCACTGATGTGGCTGACAATGCCACCGGTTGATCCAAAAAAAATTCGGCCTGACGTTGCGATGGTGTGCATTGTGGCGTGTTAGCCCAAATTTTTTCGCGCTCGCAACCCTCCAGCTGAGTCAAGTCGTGAGCAGAAATAGAAATGAACATACAGAGGGTAAATCCATACCTCCTCCATCTGGCGTCTAGCTCTCGCTGGGCTATTTCTGGTTTTGATGGGTACGGAATTCCGAAGGTGCGAGGAGTACTTGCGCCATCCCTTTCGCCGTCCGAAGCCGGTGGGACAGCCATCGAGTTAGGAAGGGGCGGCCATTACATCGCGGGCCGAGTCTATCTGGCTGGAGACCTGCAGGACGATGTACCGCTGGTCGTTTTGTTGCAAATCAGGAGGGCAGTATCGCCGTCGGAAAGAAGGGCGACCTGACGATGCTGTCAGCCGATCCCGCTTTCGATCCGCTGGCGTTCGCGAAGGTCCGCTATGCCATTCGCGGAGGCAAAGTGATTGCCAGTGCGGCGGCGGCTGCGAGCGGGAAGTAGGACGCTCGCCGAACTTTCCTTTGTCCTTGAAATGTGGCGTTTCAGCCTGACTACGTTCACTTTTTATCAGGCGCATGCTTCACTGCCGCCGCCAGTTGCGCCACATTGCTCTTCAACACTTTCTCTACTGCGTGATTCACCGCCGCTGCAATCGCTCCTTCCGCCTTCGCGCGCTCCTCCGCGTCCATCTTAGCGTCCAACTTGACCCACTCGACGTGAAGCCTTCGGGTCATTTTCACTGTCACGATTCCTTCCGACGACGTGGTAACCGCCTGCGCAGCCAAGGCGTCGAAGTAAGTCTTCATCCGCTCGCTGACGTTCTTTCCGTCCTGTCTAGCGTTGCTCATCGGCTAACCTCTCACTCAGCGCACGTCGTATGGAACTGCACCTGTAATGCCGGTGCTGCTCCGCTGCATACGCCGTGATTTTTGGCGCCACCATCCTCTGGGGCGTAATTAGCTTCCTATTTGGGTGGGTGCCTCGATCGCACTTTTGGCGATAACGAGGGAGCGATCCGATCAACACATCCGCCTCATCGTTGAGGACATGCGCGGTGGAACTGTTTATGTGATGATCTCATGGGCTAACTCATTTGTGACCTGTCTTCGGCCTTTCGGCGCTTGCCTTAGAGTCCCCCTTCTCGTCATCTTCAGCTGCCGTGTGGTCCGCCTCGGCCTGTATCTCCGTGGTGGCCGAACCGAGCTAGGGAAAGTTTCAAGAATATACGTGTCCGGTAACCAGGCGATAATTATGACGTCGATAGAAAAGACTTGCCAGATGCAGGAGGAGAAGGGCGTCGAGCGGAATACGAAAGCGGGGATCTGAATTAGTGAGGAGAAACGGAAGGACGTAGCAGATCTCGAAAGCAAACAAAAGACGATCGTAAAAGGAAAGAGGCGGACTGCCGGGAAGCAGAAGTATGGCAAGGAAGAGGATCACGGGCAGGGCAAGGAATGACTTGATCAGACCAGACGCGGAGAAAAGCGAGTGTAGCTTGGTATCCGGGCGAAAAAATGTGAACAATTTGATGGCGAACAGTCCAAGCTCTTCCCCAGGATGGTGAGAGGCGAATTGAATCGACCTTCTCGTGAAGCTGTCGGCCATTTCGGCAGAGTGGAAGTCGGGTAGTGGCTCATTGGGATGGGCGGCGTAGAAATCGGGGGCGAGAGAGAACTCGCCGTTGAGATGATCGAGGAGAGCAGCTCTGGTCTGCGGATTGTGGCCCGCGTATAGGTTGTAGGGACCGTTACCGGGGAAGTAGAAGGCGCCGTGGCTGGCGATGCCAAGCAGGGAAAATCCTGCGGCTGCTAGTACAAGAAAGAGAGCAACGTGTACGGCTGTACCTGTGCCAGAGAGGTTCGTTCTACGTGGCAGAAGCAGGAAAAGAACGATAGGCAACAGAAGAATTAGGTTCGGACGGCAGAAGATGGCTCCAGCGAAGAGAAGCCCGGAAGTTGCGGTCAGGCCTAAGCTGGGGGAGGGCACGCTGTGAGCGATGCGGAGGCAAACGAAGACGAAGATGAGCAAAAGGACAGTGCTGAGCGTTTGGTCCCACAGCTTCGAGACTGAGAGTAGGAGATCGGGAAAGAGCACGACCGGAAACGATCCATAGGCACTCCATGCGACGGGCAGGCGCATCTCGCGGAGCACCAGATAGCAGACACCGGCCAGGGCAAGTTGAAGGAATACCTGTAACACGAGGATGCCGCGTTCACCGCCGATGCGGTAGGCCGGACCTGCGAAAAGTGGATAGGCGAGGGGGGTAAAGGTGTCGACGACGCGGCCGGTGGTGGCCCACTCTATGGTGTCGGCCCAGTATCCGGGCATGGGGTGGGTGATCTGAATCCGGAGTGCAATGGCGGCGCTCAGAAAAGTGGTGATGAGCAGGAGGAGGATCAGGGGCCTTTTAGGAAACATGTCGGGTGATGATAAAAAGTGGAGCGAGGGTGGTCAATACCACCGATGGGGAAAGCGGAGCCGTTTCGGGCGATTCGCAGTTGTAAGAGGTCTGCTCGCAGGAATTATTTGCCCACAGAGATTCCCGTGCCGTTCAATTCAGGCTTGCCGTTGGCCTGATGCCGAAAGAAAAGCTGCTAGTCCGCACACTGGAGGGTTGCTACCGACCACCACTTTTGATGAGCGGATTGCAGCTACGAGCCAGATGAGAGCACCGATAATCAGAATTGGAATGGCGACGAAGGTAACGTGGACATTTCTTGATAAAGACGCATAACGCATAACACAACCAAAAAGCACACAGATTGGCCCTGGACTTTGACATTAGGAGCATAGACTCGCATGCTCGCCAACGGTCTCTCCCCCTCGACCATCAACTTTCGCCTCTTGCCCTTTCGCAAGCTGGCGCGGGAGATGGCCGACAACTAGATGCTCGAACCCTCCATAGCTGCGGCCATCGTGTTGCTGCAAAGCGATAACGTCGCTGCTTCTGCAAAGCGGTTCTGTCATCATAATGCGTCGTAGTCGTCGTGCGGTGCGTAATGTGGGAATCGCCGCACTTGGCGATTTCCAAGGGCTGTGGGAAGAGGGGGAGACCGGACAGTTTCATCGTACGGTCTTCCACGCTTTCCATCAGGCCGTCATTTCCACCGCTCGCGCCACGGCGAGTTCTTCTTTGTAGTCTGGCCCGCCGAATGCATGCTAGTCGATCCCAGATCGGCGCATTCGCCCCGTTTTCGAATTGAAAGCCATCTGTAAATGTGGGTATACCGTATCGATACGTATCATTTGCCTCGATTTTACGTATCAATAGAATTGGTTCTTAGTTTATGATACGTTCAATGAGAAAAGTAATAAAGCCTAAAGTTACACTGCGCCGCGCAAAAAGTATGAACGGTCAGCACGTGGGCTACATGCGGGTCAGCACGATCGACCAGAACGAGAATCGGCAACTGGAGGGTCTGAAGCTTAATTGCACATTTCTGGACAAAGCTTCAGGAAAAGACGTACACCGCCCCCAGCTCGCCGCACTACTCGCCTTCGTGAGGGAAGGGGACACGGTGATTTGTCATTCAATGGATCGGCTGGGCCGGAATCTTGACGATTTACGGAAGCTGGTTCTGGGTATGACGGAGCGCGGCGTCCAGGTGCAATTCATCAAGGAAAACCTTACTTTCACAGGACAAGACTCGCCGATGGCAAACCTGCTTCTCAGCGTAATGGGCGCATTCGCCCAGTTTGAGCGTGAGCTCATCCGCGAGCGACAGCGAGAGGGAATTGCGCTTGCCAAAAAGGCTGGAGCCTATAAAGGCCGTAAGCGGGTGCTGTCGGCTGATCGCGCTGCGGAGCTAACCCGTCGTCTCGCAGCGGGAGAGAAGAAGACAGCCCTGGCTCAGGAGTTCGATGTAACTCGCGTAACCGTCTATCGCTACCTCAGACGTGCCGAATTGGAGCGAAAAACGTCAAAGAAAAAGGGTGGAAGCGTCCTATGAAGTGGGAAGCTGGAAAGGGGTCAACCCGCTATGATGGCCGAAGATCATGGACCGGCTAATCGCCGGTACGACAGGAGCAACATGATTCATCCAGGACCGGCGGCACTCAAAAAAGGAATAGTGGAAGAGTATGCTGCCGGTTACCGTGCCCGCTTGAGTGAGATTCCAAGTTCCGGGATGACCCATCCCAGTTGGCAATTGGGCTGGGAAGATGCAGACACCGAGCTATTGGAGTCGGTTCGACACCACAGGATACTTGCCGAAAGGGGAGTGGATGACTTTCCAGAGACATGGGGCATTCTGTTCGACGTCGGAGCGGATGCGCGAGTAAACGGAATTCCGTTTGATACAGAACGCACTCAGCCGTGGAAAGAGGGCTGGATCGACGCTGATATCAATTTGGGTGTCGCTGGGGAAGCGGACAATTGAAGAAACAGGTCCAGCGCGGGATGTGTTGCCCCTGTGGGCGAACCGAGATTCTTGCGCTTGGGTTGTGTGCGTCCTGCTATTCCATGAAGCGCCAGGATGAACAATATTACAGCGGACTACGTGAAGCGGTGCTTACTCGCGACGGCCGGCGCTGCCGCGCCTGTCCGAACCTGGAACACCGCAAGCTCGCGGTCCATCATCGAGTGCCGTGCGTCTCGAAACTCGATTTGATGATCACACTCTGTACTCGCTGTCACGCGATCGTGGAGCGAACACAGATCGTGTTAAGTGAGATGACGCCGTTGTTGTTGGTCTTATGGCGCGAGAAGCATCCCGAAGGCAAGGAGCAACTTCATCTCCCGTTAACCGCTGGATTGCTTCCGCCTGTAAAACGGCCCCGGTTGGCGTTTGCAGCAAAGTCCAAAGTGACAGATCCCCGTCTCTTTGGCGAGGAGAGGGAAGGGAAGCGATGAATCGGGGTTGGTTGTGGATACCGTCGCGATCCAACGATGTATCACAAACGCCAGCAATTGATATTGTGATTCTGAGAGCGGGTTTTGATTTAACTTCTGTGGACGAACCATTGATTAAAAAGTCGGCCCTAAACCGGCTCAATAAGGATCGTTTCTGACACCTTAGACCAGCGCTGCAAGAGGCCCTTACCTTTATGGCACCTAAAAAGGCTCATCCTGTCGTTATCGCGTCGACCCTTGAGCCGGAACGTGCTCGCGATGCCATTAGCACCCAACTCGCATCACTACAGGCGATGAAGGCTAAGAACTATCTCGAAGTAGGTCAGGAAGAGAAAGAGTGGCGGAACTTCACCGAGAGCCTCCTCGAAATGTCGTTCGGTAAGCCGAGCACCACGATGGATAATTTTTACAAGGCCTGCTCTGCCGGAAACCATCGCTTTCTGGTCGTAGGTGAGCCGGTGCCACACAACGAGTACCAGCGCAATTTCGTGATGCGGCTAAGCGCCTTCGAGGCACTTCTAAAAGCGTGTTTGTCCCAGCTAGACCTCCGGATACCAAAAAAAGAGCTCCTAGGCCATTACGAACCGGGCCAGCAGTACGAGTTTTATCGTGATCTTAAGGGGGTGCTTGCGCTCGCCCGCGCAGAAGTCATCATTGTTGATCCGTATCTTGGACTCGACATCTTCGATATCTATGCAGGGGGAATCGCCAGAACCACGGCGCTTCGGATTCTGACGGACCGGGTTAGACCCGATGTTATGGTGGTAGCCCAAAAGTACGCGGCTGGGGGAAATCTTGAACTCCGTACCAGCGCGCAGATTCATGACAGATTGATCTTCATCGACGATCGCGTTTGGCTCATCGGCCAATCTATTAAAGATGCAGCCACCAACAAGCCCACGTACATCGTGGAGCATAACGCCAGCGTCATGAAGTCAACCTACCGGGAGGTCTGGGCCTCGGCAACACCAATTATCTAATTCTTCTGGGTCGAAGCTCGCAAGGTGAATGGAAAATGTAACCTTAGGCTTTATTACTTTTCTCATTTAACGTCTTATAACCGAAAATCGTCACGGACGCCCTCGAGTGGGTCTTCGGAAAGCGATCGACGCAGCACTTATCTTATGACTCCACGTTCCGAAGCCTCGATGAACTGCTCCAAACCGGCCCTGTTCAGACCGCAGGCGTGGGTGTTGCGCCTCACTGACGTGAGGGAATAGGGCAAGACATCCTGGGTGATCGTGGTTCCTCCCCCAATATAGGCATAAGTCCCGATTCGACAGGACTGGTGGACAGGGCCAAGAGCGCTTGCTGACGCAAAATCTTCCACAATGACGTATCCTCCCAGCGCAGCTCCATTTGGCAAAATGCAGTGACTTCCAATTTGGCTGTCATGCCCAATGTGAACGTAAGCCATAAGCAAACAATGGTCGCCAATTCGCGTCACGCCTTTGCCTGCTATCCCGCGGGAGATGGTCACATTCTCACGAAGGATGTTATCGCTGCCGATCTCTACGCGAGCATCGCCTTCCTCGTATTTCGAAACCTGAGGTTCAAACCCGAGACAGACAAAGGGGAAAATTCTATTTCGCGCCCCGATCCTTGTATGACCTTCAAGCACAACGTGCGAAATTAGTTCGCAGTCGTCGCCAAGCACTACACCGGCGCCAATGCTGCAATTAACCGAGGCTGGGACTACGGCTTGTCGATGTACCAACGCGGTCCGATGTATGCTCATGCGTCTCTGCCCTTTCGATGATTGTCGCCTCCGGCACAGCGAGCCGTAAATTCTGCAATACGCTCGGTTGTGTTACAGGATAACCAGAGTCGCACATAATCACGCTACATCGTCGACAACTCAGATTTTTCGAATGCCCAATGACATCAGATCATTTGCCGGAGCTTCCTCGAAGACCAGGCCTTCGTCATCGGCGGGTCCAAGATCGGACCACCAGTTAAGGACAGCAAGCGCATTCAGTAGGAGATCTGCCATGAAGAGGCTGCCTACAGTCGTTTCCCAATCCAGGATGAAACGCTTTCGCCAGCATATGAGCAATTGGCAAGAGCAGCAGCACCGTAGCTTGGGACGCTTTCAAGACCGTATTAGTCAGAGTCGGATGGGCCTTCAACCTCAGAGCGTATGTGGAGCCCTTTTCCTTTTCGGACTCCTGCGAAGACGCGGTAAATGATCGCAAGCAGTAGGGCGGTGGAAGCGCCGCCACCGACAATGTAGCCAAATCCAGGACCCATGTGATAGCCCCAGATAATAGAGAGCAACATAAGAAAAGCCAAAACAAATACCATAATCACAACTGTTCTCCGGTCGTTCTGAATCAATGGGCTTCGGTTGTTTCCATCAGACTGTTTTTTGAGATCTTCCCTTTTCTCTTGAGAACAGCCTGTTTCAGGATCATCTCAATCTGGCCATTAACACTACGCAATTCATCCTGTGCCCAGGACTCTAGTTCAGACCAGAGCGCCGGATCGATGCGCATTAGAAAGGCTTTACGTTCTTTCATGACGTTGCCTTAGCTGTACAGAGTGCCGGTGTTGACCACGGGATGGACTTCAGATTCGCTGCAGAGAACCACCATGAGGTTGCTCACCATCGCGGCCCGGCGCTCAGGGTCAAGATCGACCACGTGCTTGTCGGCCAACTCTCGAAGAGCCATGTCGACCATGCTCACCGCGCCTTGAACGATCTTTTGTCGCGCAGCAATGACTGCCTCGGCTTGCTGACGACGGAGCATGACCTGAGCTATCTCTGGCGCATATGCCAAGTGTGTTAAGCGTGCTTCGTCGACGGTCACACCAGCTTTTGCCAACCTTTCCTGAAGTTCCAGCCTGAGCGCTTGCGATACTTTATCGGGGTTGCTTCGCAAGGTTGTTTCGGTGCCTTCTCCATCATCGTAGGTGTACATGTTTGCGAGATGCCTAAGAGCAGATTCGCTCTGAATGGGGATAAAGTTCTCGTAATCATCTACATCAAAAAGCGCTTGGGCGGTGTCTTCAATACGCCACACAACAACCGCTGCTATTTCTATGGGGTTTCCGCGTTTATCGTTGACCTTCAGCGTTTCGCCGTTCAGAGTGCGAGCACGGAGTGAGAGTTTATTACGACCCAATGATCTAGCTGCTGGTCCAAGGGAAGCAGGTTTTGTGCTGGCAAGCCTTCCGTCTCTACCCAACTGGGTCTGACGTCCGCTATCAGATTGTCCGTTAGTGTAGAAGGGATTGGACCAGAAGAAGCCGTTGACCCGTACAGTTCCTTTGTATGCCCCAAACAAGATCAGCACTCTAGCCTCATTGGGTTGAAGGCTGAAGAACCCCTTAAATGATAAGGCTCCTGCGACGAACACGCCCAACCCAACAAGGAGTCCAACACCACCTGGCTTATTGAGATAGAGATACGTGATATCGGCTATCAGAGCCGCGATTAGAGGAAATAGCACAACCCATCCATTCTTCGCCTGGACAGAACGCTCACGACTGACCACTGACTTTTCGGTACTCATTTGTTATCAACCTTGATGCTATCGATATGATATCACGTTGATAGCCCTATGCTAGGCGGCGGCACGATTTTTGGGCTTTGCGGCGTCACCCTCATGAGCCGCATCTTGAACGGATTTCTTTACGGCGTAACGATTCTGCTCGGTAGGTCTGATCGCCGCGTGGAGACCCGCATGCAGAGCCGCTTCCATCGATCCAGTGCAGGCACTACGCAGTGAATGAGTATTGTGGAAACGGGGTATGTCAAGGTGCGTGTGGTCGGCGATCCAAAAGTAAGAAGCAAGGCGACGTGCCTGGCTTCCCACTGAATGAGGCCAGATCAAAATCCTTAACGGAGGTTTTCGTTTGGATCTGGCTACTACCCCACATGGCCTTTCAGAAAGGCTTCGGTCGTCTCAACCGGAAACGCCGCCACAAGGCAGTCATCGGAGTGCGGCAGGTCCATCGCCAGGTAGTGTGCCTTTCGCTCCACCCCAGCCGCGGCGACCCCCCGCTGTTCCGCAACAGCTCATGAAACTCACTCTCCGGGGGTGGTCTACTTTTACTCCGCCGTACCACCCCGCTCACGCGGCGTAATACGGTCTATTTTTGCTCCGGCGCTTACACATGGGCTTCTTAGTTAATACTCATTGGGCGAGCTGTAATCCTAACATCGAGTGTGGGCAAGATCTCGACATGAGGATTTGTGGTTCCGTCTGATGGCTCACCAGCAACATCATAGGTGTACGTCACCGAAAACATTTCATTGACATCCGGTCCAAATCGCCATGTCTGAATATTGAGAATCGTAGCCGTTTGGAGATAATTACTTATGGCTGGGCTACCCGGCTCGGGGTGCGTGTCGATCACGCAACCGCGTTGCACGGTCACCAACACAGTGACTTTGCCCGTGATATGCGCAGCGACTGCAATGGCAGGATAGTCCGGGAGCACGGCGCTCTGAATACGGGGCGCCGTTTTGGCCAGAGATCGGTTGGATTGGCACAGCGCAGGAGCTACTGTGAGGAGAAGAATGGCGAAGAATTTGCGGCTTTGAAGGATCGTCTTGGACATGCAAACAGCATAGTTCTTTGCCAGTCTCCTCAAAGACGGCGTTTTCGGAGACCCGACCGCTCTGCTTTACCCACGACAATCCGGTTGGCAAGGGTAGGGAAGGGAAGCAACGGTTTATGTTGGGAAATTGCCCCGGTCCACCGGTTCACATTGATAAAAGCGCCAACGTCGCAAGCGCTTCGGGTCACGCTCATCTTTCGAAATTTCCATAATCGACCAGGTAGGCACAAAGCGGGCCTCGATGAGGGCAGGGAATAGCTCGGCCATTGTTCGCCAGGCATGCTCGAAAAGCATTTCCACCGTTTTTGGCTGATAATAAGCGGCAAACTCCGCGACGTCCTTTTTACGATGCTCAAGAAAATCATTGCGGAACCCGGCAAGCCCCTGTTGCCAGATGGCCCCTTGCCGCCGAAGCAGCTCCGGCACGTCCAAGATAAGGGAAGGAGCCTTGCTCCTGAATTCCGTTAGCCCCTTTTCAAACTCCTCGTCTCCCCTGAATAAAAAGCCGATGTTGAACCCTAAGAGAAGTACAGTCTTCGGATCAATGGGCATATTTGGATTTCATGCTACCTTAGTGCATCAGTCGGCGCACAGAATGGTCGGATTCGCATTTCATCTATCACGCGAACAATTACGTGGACTTTAGATCCGACTGGCGCTAAATTAGCCTGACGCGTGCCTAGCAGCTAAGAGGACAAATTTATGCGCTTGAATCGCTTACTTTGTTTCGCCGCTATTACTCTTGCGCCTATCTCTTCGGCGTATGCCACCACAATCGATACGTTTACTTTGACGTTCAACTTACCGGCACCGATCCAGAGTTATCCGAACCCAGAAATCTATAAATTTTCCCAGTTGTCGTGGCAGGTTCAAGAGCCTGTATTCTCGCTTCCCCCTGATCAGCAGTCCTGGCCCGGTTACGATTCTATCGTCGTATCTGTGACTATGCCGGGAGCTGATTCCCGCATTCCTCCTCCTCCTGGCTATAACAGTACTATTGAGATTGGAGTTTTCACCCAAAAGCCCGCTCCTGGAGCTCCTTCATTCGTCGTCGAATGGGAGGACGCTGATTATGTCGGTTACACATTCACCGAAGTAGGTCCGTCGATCACCCAGGGAACGATCAATGATCCAACTTTTGCAGCCGGCACCTATGTCTTCACTTCTGGAGCTGTGAACATTGATCAAGAGATTTCTTTGCCACCGGGTCAGCTCAATGATCTAAACCTAACGACAGCGGGCGATACTCTCACTATCACCAAGGACTATATTCCCGACACACCGGAGCCATCTTCGCTGGTACTTCTCGGGACTGGTTTAGTGGCGGCTGCTTTCAAATTTCGCAGACATTAAGAACTGTTGTCGCAAAACTTACCAGTTTTGCGACGATTCTTGCTTCTCCAGATATAGGCCAAACGCGTGTCGCAGAAGTCGGCCTCGAAAGCGGCTTCTAATGTTGTATGTTTTGCGACGGATCAGAAGAGTTTTCGACTTGCAGCACCCAGCGGCGACCAAATCTGTGCCTCAGATTGGGGTCCCCTCAGAATAAGGACATTAAGGCACGTTTAGGAGTTTGTAAATCAATAAGATCAATGACTTACAGCACAGCACTTCGCAAGACGAAGTACAAAGAACAGGGCACAATAAGTTGTTTATTTTCAGCAGGTGCGGCTGCTTACCGTACGATACGATCCCGAATTCTGAAGCGACCCCATGTATACGGAACCAGGGAGGGAGTAGAACTCAACGATTTGGTGTTTGAGCTTTTGGGCTAGGATCGGCTTGTATTAGATGGTGCAGTAGGTGACCGGCTGGCAATTTTAGAGAACTGAACAAGCCACGGTTCGAGCGTGTCGGTGACAAGTAAAGGATGCTTCTCACCGTTTACTATGCAGAACGGCTTTGTAGCGTCGAGCACATGAGAGCCGAGCCTGAGATCGAATAGGAAGCCAGAGACAAAGAATTGGTGTACTAAACGACCATCGACTTTTGCTGAGTGGGGGAAGCCCGTCAACGTATTGGTTGGCCCAATTCGGCGGAGAATGGTTGTGAGTGTCGATTCTGAAGGGAATGGCGCTTCGCCAAGTAAATATCGTCACAATTTCTCTGCGTAGCTCCTAAGCCGAATGGGATATAGCCTCGGCTGGCCCCACGAATGGCTACCAGCTCTCCAAAAGACCGAGGCTGCAAAGTAGGCCAGGGCAGTCGGATCATACTAGCGGCGAGGGAGAGCTATTGTCTGACACTGTTATTTCTGTTCCAGTGTGAGGGCGTAAATATCGTCCGTTCCTATGTCGCGAATCAACATTGCCGTGTCTGTCGGATCAAGACCAAACCAAAGGCCGAACGCCCCTGTGGAACGGAATCCCTTCAGATCGACAACTCGCTCCGCGTTGCCACCCGATACGCGGACTCGAAACACGCCCCGATCAGCCCCGGCGAGCACGAAGTAGATGAATTGGCTAGCAGCCCACTCCGAAGCCGGTTGTGCCTCCCTTCTGTCTGCCTTTTGCTTCTTTCCATGTCGTCAGCTAGCTTGTCGATCGGCGCCAGAGGATTCGCCGCGGCCTCCGCAATCTCCCCATTCGCAGGCGTCTCGACAAGAACACCATTGCTCAGGCCATTCGCTGTGTCGGTCGTTTGCAGATCTCCCGAAGCGCTTTCAGAAACCTCAACCTTGCACACGAGCCGGTATCCGACCGTGGCCACGGTTTCGATGAAACGCGGTTCGTTGCTGTCGTCGCCCAGCAGCCGCCGCAGCAGCCAGATGCAGCGTGTAAGGGAACCCTCGGTAACGGCGGTATCGCCCCATACGGCATTCAGCAGTTCTTCCTTCGAGATCAACTTTTGTGGGTTGCGCAGCAAGAGCAAGAGGACGCGAAACGCCTTCGGCTCGACCGGCAACACCTTGCCCGCCTTGAGGAGCGAGAACTCGTGCTCGCGAACCTCAACGTCGGCGAAGCGGAAAACAAAGGACTTATTCTCCATCATCGATTTCATAATCCGACCTAATAAATTCCTGATCCGGATCGAGAAACTAATAAGAAGCCCATCAAGACCAAGGAGAACCATGCGCCCAGAGTGTCTTCAGCCAGCCCGGCTGAGGAGCTCTCAAAATGTCAACCTTCAAGTGGTTCGCTTCCTTCGTTCTTGCCGCAGCCATCGTCCCAGCACTTCCCGCAGAACCGCATTGCCCCGGAAATGTCGCCAGTGTACCCCTCCATCTCACAAACCGCCACCACATGATCGTGGCGGTATCCGTCAACCATTCCGGCCCCTACAACTTTCTGTTGGATACCGGCAACCAGATCACGATGGTCGATCCCTCTCTGGCCGCTGAACTCCATCTGAATACTCTGGGCTCGGCCGAGGTAGCAGGAGTCGGATTTCATGCAGCCGCTTCCGTCGCGCAACTCGACGTGCTTGAAGTTGGCTCCCATGCAGTCGCCAACCAAAAGGTAGTCGTGTTTGACATCCAGAATCCCAATTTCGCCGATCTCCACTTTCGCGGTGTCCTCGGCGTGGATTTTCTGGGCCAATTCGACATGCTGATCGACAATGATCACAACCTGCTCTGTCTCGACGACTCGTCTGCAATGCGCGCCGACGTAAAAGGACCTCATATCGCCCTGCTGGAACCAACTCGGGCGGCTGAGGGCATGCCGGCGCTCATGTCGCTCATCATCCTGGCTCGTCTATCTAACGGGGAGCGGCCCGCTCGCTTGAAGCTCGCCTCCGCCACGAACGTCTCTTTCCTGTTCAACACCTATCGATATCTGCCGCTGGGATTATTACGAAGCACCTCATTGCTGGGGGGCGGTTTAGATGGAGCACAACATCCGTATGCGACCATGCCGCTGCAGGACTTGCAGATCGGCTCACTCGAAATCCCCAGGGTGCCCTTTGTCACATTCGCAGACTCCCCAGAAGGACTCTCCCGCACATCCGCCTTCGATGGACTCCTGACGTTGGGGATCTTCCGGCGCGTCTTCATCTGCCACACCCATCACTTTGCTGTTCTTGACCCGCGGTAGGACGAAGTACTCAATCATCGATTCTGGTGAATGAATCACGAGCTGTGACTTCACCAACCACCCGGGAAGCCATTAAAGGCAGGTCTGATCTCAAATGATGAGAACAGGCCAATACGCTCATCGAGTAATTCAGATGAGTCTCTGACTTTGTCATGTGGACGTATAACCGGCTATCCGGAGAAGTGCTCGCAACATTAGTCGCTGCTGCCAGTGTCCGGAAAGCCGACTTCCATGTAAGTCATCTGTCAATCGGAGGCATGGGTGTTTCGGGCACGCTCGCGAGAGCGTGCAAGTCAACAGTTCCAGGATGTTGAGTACGCAAAATATGCCTCTCGGCATCGGTTC
>Ga0193753_10000037_pt1 | contig 130203 bp, 121 predicted proteins | sample H1c2metaG_FD_144925 | JGI IMG/M metagenome (GOLD analysis project Ga0193753, IMG submission 144925) | Soil microbial communities from a riparian zone of the East river system, Colorado, United States - H1c2 | ecosystem: Environmental > Terrestrial > Soil > Riparian zone | place: USA: East...
TCGCCGCGATTGCCGGCAGCGAGACCGCCTCATCGACCTCGATCAGGCGCGCTGCACGTGCTTCGACGCCGAAGGTGTTGCGTCCGCGCAGCGACACGTCATGGCGGACCCGGTACGCAGCACTCATAAGCGCGGGACGCCACCCGTGCTCGGCGCTTCCTTGCGGCGACGGATCGCTTCGACGCATTCGCCGATCAGGGCTGGGCCGCGATAGATCAGGCCGGTGTAGATCTGCACCAGGGTCGCGCCGGCCGCGGTCTTGGTGACGGCATCGGGTGCCGACATGATGCCGCCGACGCCGATCAGCGGAATCGATTCGGGCAGGCGCGTGCGCAGGCGGCGCAATGCCGAGGTCGACTTGCCCAGCAGCGGCGCGCCGGAAAGGCCGCCGGTCTCGTGCGCATGCCGGTGCCCCTGCACTGGAAAGCGCGACACGGTGGTGTTGGTGGCGATTACGCCGTCGACCTGCAGGTCGGCGAGCACGCGGCTGGCGGCGTCGATGTCCTCGTCGGACAGGTCCGGCGCGATCTTGACCAGTAGCGGCACGCGCTTGCCGTGCTGCACGGCCAGGCTTTCCTGGGCATCGCGCAAGGTGCCGATCAGGCGTCGCAGCGATTGCTCTTCCTGCAGTTCGCGCAGGCCGGCGGTGTTGGGCGAAGAAATGTTGACGGTGATGTAGTCGGCCAGCGGGTACACGCGCTCCAGACAGAGCAGGTAATCACGTTCGGCCGAATCGTTGGGCGTGTCCTTGTTCTTGCCGATGTTGATGCCGAGCACGCCGCCCTTGCGCCTGGATTTCTCCACATTGCGCACCAGCGCGTCGACGCCGTCGTTGTTGAAACCGAGCCGGTTGATGATGGCCTTGTGCTCGGGCAGGCGGAACATGCGCGGTTTCGGATTGCCCGGTTGCGGGCGCGGCGTCACGGTGCCGACCTCGACGTAGCCGAAGCCCAATGCCAGCAGCGCGTCGATATGCGCCCCGTTCTTGTCCAGCCCCGCGGCGAGACCGACCGGATTGGGAAAAGTCAGGCCGAACGCCTTGGTCGGGAACGGTTCGGGCCGTCTGGCCAGCAGCGGATTGATGCCGCTGCGGTAGGCCGCTTCGATCGCCCGCAATCCGATCGCATGCGCATGCTCGGGATCCAGGCCGAACAGGAAGGGGCGGGCGAGGGCATACATCGTCAGTGCTGCATTCCCAGCCAGAACAGGCCGCCGAAGAACAGCACGAAAACGATCATGGCGAAGATGCCGATGGCGATGGCCGCGTAACCCAGGATCAGTCCGGCGACGGCCATGCCGTCGCCCTGCAGCCGCTCCGGCTCGCGCCGTATCTCGCTGCGGGCCAGGTGCCCGGTGACGATCGCGACGATGCTGCCGAGCAGGGGCAGCAGGGTCCAGCCGAGCACGCCGAAGACCATACTGACGACGGCGAGGGTGCTGGATTGGCGGAAGCTGGCGTTCATCGACATTCCTTTTGGATTTTCAGAACTCGAACTTGATGCCCTGCGCCAGCGGCAGCGCATCGGAATAGTTGATGGTGTTGGTCTGCCGGCGCATGTAGGCGCGCCAGGCGTCCGAACCCGATTCGCGGCCGCCGCCGGTTTCCTTCTCGCCGCCGAACGCGCCGCCGATTTCCGCGCCGCTGGTGCCGATGTTGACGTTGGCGATGCCGCAGTCCGAACCCGATGCCGCCAGGAACGCCTCGGCCGCCTTCAGATTGGTGGTGAAGATCGACGAGGACAGGCCCTGCGGCACGGCATTCTGCAATTCCAGCGCCTGCTCCAGCTTCGAATACTTCATCACGTACAGGATCGGCGCGAAGGTTTCGGTCTGCACCACTTCGGCGTCGTTGCTCAGGCCGGTGACGAGGGTCGGCAGCACGAAGTTGCCCTTGCGGTCGTCGAGCGCCTTGCCGCCGCTTTCGACCTTGCCGCCGGAAGCCTTCGCTTTCTCGACAGCGGCCAGGAACCCTTTCACGGCATCCTGGCTGTTGAGCGGGCCCATCAGATTGGCCGGATCGGTCGGGTCGCCGATCTTCTTTTCGACCTGCGCGTAGGCGGTCTTGAGCTTGGCCAGCACGTCGTCGTAAATCTTTTCCTGCACGAACAGGCGGCGCGTGGTGGTGCAGCGCTGGCCGGCGGTGCCGACCGCGCCGAACACGATCGCCGGGATCGCCAGCTTCATGTCCGCGGTTTCGTCGACGATGATCGCGTTGTTGCCGCCCAGCTCCAGCAGCGAACGGCCCATGCGCTGCGCGACGCGCTCGCCGACGTTGCGGCCGACCTTGGTCGAGCCGGTGAAGCTGATCAGCGGGATGCGCCGGTCGTCGACGAAATTCTGCGCCAGCTCGGTGCCGGCGTCGTTGAACATGAAGAACAGGTCCGGGAAGCCGCCCTTCTTCAACGCGGCGTTGCAGATCTTCATCGATGCGATCGCCGACAGCGGCGTCTTCGGCGACGGCTTCCAGATGCAGATGTTGCCGCACACGGCGGCGACGAAGCTGTTCCAGGCCCATACGGCGACCGGGAAATTGAACGCGCTGATGATGCCGACCAGGCCCAGCGGATGCCATTGCTCGTACATGCGGTGGCCGGGGCGCTCGCTGTGCATGGTCAGGCCGTACAGCTGGCGCGACAGGCCGACGGCGAATTCGCCGATGTCGATCATTTCCTGCACTTCGCCGTCGCCTTCGGGCTTGCTCTTGCCCATTTCCAGCGCGACCAGCGAGCCGAGGGCGTCCTTGTGCGTGCGCAGCGCGTCGGCGCACAGCCGGATCGCCTCGCCGCGGCGCGGCGCGGGCGTGCTGCGCCAGACCTTGAACACCGCCTGCGCGCGCTCGATCAGCGTGTCGTAGTCGGCCTGCGAAGAAGCCTGTACCCGCGCCAGCACGCTGCCGTCGGTCGGGTTGACCGGCTCCAGCACGCCGGCATCGGTGGTGCCGGACCACTCGCTGTTGCCGAGATAGGTGCCGGATTCGTTGTCGGACAGGCCGAGCGCGGTGAGAACGGGGTGGGTCATGACGTCTCTTGCTCCTGAAGCATTGGCAAGTCCGCACAGGCGCGTGCGGCTCTTGCGAAAGGGATTCGCAATTATGGTTGGCGGCCCCGATACGATTCGAACGTACGACCTTCCCCTTAGGAGGGGGACGCTCTATCCAGCTGAGCTACGGGGCCTGATGGCATTCATTTTCGCATGCCACGGCGGACAACCCAAATGAAAACGGCGCCTTACGGCGCCGTTTTGTCTTTTTTGGCCGGGACAGGCAGCGAGCGACGACCGTCAATGCGAGCCACGCCCTGTTTTTCCTCCCCTTTGGAAAAGGGGGCAAAAGCCGGGCTCAGCCTCCGACCAGCACATTGGCTCCGTTCACGGGCTGGGACTCGTCGAAAGCCAGGAACAGCATGACCCTGGCCAGCCGCTCCGGCGCTATCCAGGCGCTGGTGTCGGCATCGGGCATGTCGGCTCGGTTGCGCGGCGTGTCGATGATGGTCGGCGACACCGCATTGACGCGGATGCCGCGCGGTTTGAGTTCTTCGGCCAGCGCCTCGGTCAGGCGCAAAACGCCGGACTTGGCGGCCGCGTATGCGCCCATGCCTGCCGCCGCTTTCGCCGTTGCGGCGGCGGCGACGTTGACGATCCCGCCACCGGCACGCATCCGCGGCAACGCGGCCTTGCAGGCGGCGACAGCGGCCAGCACGTTGGTGCGGTAGAGCTGCTCCCAGAACGCCAGGTCGCTGTCTTCGACCTTGGACCAGGCGAAACCGCCGGCGATGTTCATCAGCGCATCGATCGGACCCAGCTCGTCGGCGATCTTCGCGAACGCGCGATCCGCAATGGCGAAGTCGGCAAGGTCGATGCCTGTCAGCACCAGCGACGCAAAGGCGGGCGATTCCGCGCTCGCATAATCGACGAGCGCGACCTTCGCACCCGCCTTCGCGGCGACCGAGCCGATCGCGCTGCCGAGAATGCCGAGCCCGCCGGTGACGACGACGGTCTTCCCGGACAGGTCGATAGAGGTTTGCGGCATGGGGTGCACTCCGTGGAAGACCGCGCAGGCCTGCGCGGCGGGCATCGACGGTCATAGTACCGGACCGGTAAAAAACCGGCATTCCGGAACGTCTAGCCGCCGCTTGCGAAGATCGCCCGCCGCACGATCTCCAAGCCTGATCGAGTGGCCATGCGCGCCGTTCCGGCGAACCCGAATACCAGGCCGCCGCGATCGCTGGCGCCGTATTTGGAAAGCGGATGAACCTCGATACCCGCGTCGGCGCATGCTGCCGCCACGGCCCGATCGTCCTGGCGTGGCATGCCTTCCTTGAACAGGCCGGTGACATGCATGCCGGCCCTGGCCGGCCCGAAATCCAGCGCATCGGCAAGGATCTTCGCTTCTTCCAGGAACGCCAGACGTCGCTCGTCGTAGATTGCGCGGGTCTTGCGCAGATGCCGCGCCAGATGGCCTTCGTGTATGAATGCCGCGAGCACGCCCTGGGTCAGCAGCGCCGTATGCCCGTCCGCGACGTGCTTGGCGTCGACGAAGGCGGCGACGAGCGGCTCGGGCACGATCGCGTAGGCGATCCGCAAGCCGGAGAACAGGATCTTGTTGAAGCTGCCCACATAAATGACGCGGCCGCTGCCATCCATGCCCTGCAGCGAAGCGATCGGGCGGCCCTCGTATCGATAGTCGCCGTCGTAGTCGTCTTCGATGACGTAGGCGTCTTCTTCCCGCGCCCAGTCGAGCAGCGCCTTCCTGCGCTCGAGCGACATCTCGTAGCCCAACGGATATTGGTGCGCGGGGGTCACGTACGCCAAGCGCGCGTTCGGCGCCAGCAACCGGCCGGCGCCGACGTCGAGGCCCTGCTCATCGACCGGTACGGGTACGACTTGCAAGCCTGCCGCGCGCAGGCAGTGCTGCACCGGCTGGTATCCCGGCGTCTCGACCCAGGCGCAGTCTCCCGGATCCGCGAGCACCTTGCCGGCGAGTTCGACCGCCTGCTGCGTACTCGTCACCACGATCACCTGATCGGGCGAACAGCGTGTGGCGCGCATGGCCGAGGCATGCGCTGCGATCGCTTCGCGCAGTGCCGGCAATCCGTTGCTGGCGCCATAAGCCCAGTAGTCGCTGCCGGGCCGGCTGGCCTCGCGGACCAGCAGCCGGTTCCAGGCTTTTCGCGGGAACAGGTCCAGCGGCGGCAGCGAAGGCGTGAATGCCACTGCCGCCGCAGGTCGGTAATGGCCGGGATAGCTTTGCAGCGCTTTCGCACGCTGGGACAAGCGCCGTTCCGCTTCGCCGGACTGCGACGCATCGGCACGCCTGGGCGTCAGCGGAGGCGCGTCGCGCTCGGGAAGGTGTGCGGCCACGAAACTGCCGGCACCGCGGCGCCGGACGATGTAGCCGTCGGCGACCAGTTGGCCGAGCGCCCAGTCGACGGTGTTCCTCGCTACGCCCAGATCCTTGGCGAGCGTCCGGCTCGAGGGCAGGCGCGCATTAGGCGCAAGCGCGCCGCTGGCGATCGCGGCGCGGATCCGGTCGCAGATGCGCGCATACGCGGGCTGGCCATGCGCCGTTTCCAGGCCGGTCACATCGACTGAGAAGACAGAACCGGCGTGTTTGGCCATTCATGCATGTTAGCTCGTCACACGGCGGTGGTCGCAGATCCAGTGGGTCTCCCACTGTTTGCCGTCCAACGAAAAAGCCTGCTCCCAGCGCGCCGGTTCACGCCATTCCACTTGCCGACGAAGAAGTCGAGTCGTGCAGGTCGCCCGTAGGGAGCGCAATGTCGGCAGGTGCCTCGATGTCCGAAGCGGCCATGGCGTTCGCGATGGGCAAAAGGCCCGTGGCGCCAGCCGCACCACCGTCGCATGGCGGGAACCGGGGCATCGCAACAAAAAAGCCCTGAAACCTTTTCGGCGGCAGGGCTTTCAGGCTGGATCGAATGGTGGAGCGGAAGGGGATCGAACCCTCGACCTTCGCATTGCGAACGCGACGCTCTCCCAGCTGAGCTACCGCCCCACGACGGCGGAATTCTAACGGCAGAGGTGTGGGGACGCCAGTCGTGGCGGCCTGGGGCCGGCCGCGCCACCGCCTGCCCATGCGCTCGCCGCCACCACGAAAGGCGCCGTCCGCGCGGGAGACGCCAGCCATAGGTAAGACAGGGTTGACATACTGTGCAATGCACAGTACTGTGCGGCCCATGGGTGATTCAGACGCTTTCGGTAAATTGGAGCTCGAGCTGCGGCGCGGGGTGGTGGTGTTGGCCACGCTCTCGCAACTGCGCGCTCCGCGCTACGGCTATGAGCTGCGGCAGGCACTGGCGGACAAGGGCATGCCTATCGAAGAGGGCACGCTGTATCCGTTATTGCGCCGCCTGGAGACGCAAGGCCTGCTCAAGAGCGAGTGGAAAACCGAGAGCGGGTCGCCGCGGCGCTACTACTCGCTGAACGCGGACGGCCGGAAATTGCTGAAGAAGCTCACCGAGTCGTGGCAAGGCATGAACGACGCAATGCATCGGCTTTTGAAGGAGGATTGAAATGAACGCGAATGAAGTGATCGAGTCCTACGTGACCGATGTGGCGGTGCAACTGCCGCGCAAGCAACGCAACGACGTGGCGTTCGAACTGCGCGCGCTGATCAACGAAGGCCTGCAGGACAAAGCCGAAGACGCCGGTCGCGCGGTCGATGCCGCCATGGCGATCGAGTTCCTGCGCGCCTTCGGCCGGCCTGCGGAAGTGGCCGCGCGCTACCGTCCGGCGCTGACCGTCATCGATCCGGCGGACGGGCGCAGTTTCATGCTGGCGAGCGTCGTCGGCATGGCGGTCATCTGGGGCCTCGGGCTGCTGCAAGTGTTGCTGGAGCCGGAAAATGCCGCTGGATTCCTCGGAAAGCTCGGCCGATGGTGGGGCGGCGCAGTGCTTGGTTCGCTGTGGTGGCCGGGCATGCTGGTCGTCGGATACGGCATGGCGGCGTGGGCACGTCGCCGGCGGCCGCAAACCTCGGAATGGAAGCCGCGATTTGGCGATCTCACGCCCGGCAGTCGCACAGGCATGGTGATAGCGTTGATCGGCGTCGTTATCGGCATGCTCGTGCTCATCGAGCCGCGTTGGATACTGGATTTCTTCTGGCGCGGGCGTGCGGCGCCGGCGGCTTATGAGGCGCTTACCTACACCGACGCGTTTCTTCGGTGGAAAGGTCCCTGCGTATTGGCGCTCCTGGCGCTCAACATCCCCATTTTCATTGCCGTGATCGTGAGCGGCCGCTGGTCGGCCACGCTGCGGCGGGTGAGCGATGCACTGGGTTTGGCGCTTTGCGCAGTGTTGACCTGGGTGGTGCTGGACGGGCCCGTGTTTTCCACGCCCACCGCCGACAAGACGCTCAAACCGTTACTCGTGCTCACGATCGCGTTCATGCTGATCGATATGGGTATCAAGCGGTATCGGCGTGTCAGTCCGGCTCCGAACTGACGGTCGGAATCGATCGTCCTCGATCCCAGTCGCAATGGCTACGGAACGGGCGCGTGCTCCGGAGCAGGATCCGGAGGCACGCCCTTGGCCACGACGCCGGTTGCGGTCAGATCCGCAGTGACGTTGCCGAGCGTGGCGAACACATCCGGGATGGTGTCTACGGCCAGCAGGATGCCCAGCGGCTCGATCGGCAAGCCCATCGCCTGCGTTACCGGCAAGTTGGTAGCCATGAAACTGGCCTGGCCCGGCAGGCCGACCGAACCCATGCTGATCACTACCGACAACGCCACGCCCACGGATAACTGCGCCACGCTGAGATCGGTGCCGAACACCCACGCGATGAAGACGACAACGCTGATGTACTGCACCGGGCTGTTGATGCGGAACAGCGACACCGCCATCGGCAGCACCAGCGAGGTCACCGACAACGGATAGCCCAGCCGCGCGCGTGCGCTTTCGATCATCGCCGGCAATGAAGCCAGCGAGGATTGCGTACTGGCCGCGACCACCTGCGCCGGCAGGATCGCGGCAGCGAAACGCCGCACCGGCACGCCACCGAAGAAAGCCGCCACCAGGTACATCAGCAGCGTCACCGACAGGTAGATCACGCTCTGCAACGCGATGTAGTAACCGAGCGCGCTGATCATGCCCAGGCCGACCCGCGCGCACACCGCGAATACCAGCGCGAACACGCCCAGCGGCGCCGCCCACAGCACCCAGCGCACGATCACCAGCATGGCGTCGGCGATGGTCTGCAGGAAATCGATCATGCGCGCGCGGCGCTCGCCGTCGATACGGGTCAGCGCGAAACCGAAGAACAAGGCGAACACCACCAGCGGCAGCATCGCGCCCTGCGCGGCAGCGTTGATGGCGTTGCTGGGGATGATCGAGGCGACCCAGTCCGCCAGCGAAGTCGGCGCAGCGGATGCGACCGGCGCAGCCGTCGCCTGCAGACGCTCGGCCAGCGCCGCGTCGTGCGGCAGCAGCGACAGCAGGAAGGTGGCCGCGACTGCGGTGAAAGCCGCCGCCGCGGCCAGCAGCACCACGAAAACGATCATCGCCTGGCGCGCGGTGCGGCCGGACGCCGCGGCGTTACTGGCGGTGTTCACGCCGATCACCACCAGCGCAGCGACCAGCGGCACCACAGTCATTTGCAGCGCGCTTAGCCAGACGCGGCCGATCGGATGCACAGCGTCGGCGATCCTGATGGCGGCGTCCGCGTCCCACATCGCCAACAGCAATCCGCCGGCGGCGCCCACGATCAAAGCCAGCAAAACGCGGGTAGTCAGTGACATGCGGAATTTCCTGCGGATATCGTGGGAGTGGATGTGTCGATGTCGTGCACGCTCAAAGCGGCAGATTCCAGGTGTTCTTGAGGCGTGCGTATTCGGCTTCCGGCAACAGCACGAACACGGGATGCGCTTCCGGCTTCAGCCATGCGTACAGGCGCTGCATCGCCGGTTCGGCCATCGCGGTGCAGCCTGCCGTGGTCTCGCCGGGCGCTTTCCACAAGTGCGCGAAGATGCAGCTGCCGGCACCGGGCTTGGCGTCCGGATTGTGTTGGATGACGAAGCCGACCTTGTAGCGCTGGTCGCCCTTGTTGTGCAGGTCCAGGCGCATCGGCTCAGTCGAGCCGGCCACGGCGGCCTGTCCCACTTCGCGCGCATCGACGATGCGGTTGTACAGCGGCGAGGCGGCCACATCCATGCAGTAGCTGGATTCGCGCATCGCGGCGTAGGGCAGGGCGGTGTCGGCGGATTCGCCGTATCCGAACGCGGTACCGATGCGGAACACGCCGGCCGGCGCGCGGCCATCGCCTTCGTGCTTGCTCGGTCCATTGCCTTGCTTGGCATGCAGTCCCAGGCCCCAGGCGGAACCGGAGCGGCCGATCGTTACCGGTATCGCGGTGCCGACTTCCTGCCAGCCATCGCTGTCGCGGGCGTAGGTGCGCAAACTGCCATCGGTGGTGTTCCAGCCGGTGGTCGTCACCAGGATCAGTTGCTGCGCATCGGACCAGGCGGTGGCGTCTTTCTTGGCCCTGTGACCGCAGGCGCTGGCAAGCAAGATGGCGGACAACGCCAGGCAAGCCGCTGCGACGCGCAGGGCGCGCAATTTTACAGGCTGCCCGGAAACAAGCGGACCGTGGGGCGAGGGTGTTCGCTTCATCCGTGTTCCTGGCTTTTCGTAGGAGCGGCTTCAGCCGCGAGCTCTTGCATGTGAGCGCAAGAAGCAAGGTCAAAGGCAAATCCCCCTGTGTCCCCCTTTTTCAAAGGGGGAAAAAGCGTTCGGCGGGCGCAGGTGGGTTTGTTCAACGTCGTCATGGCTCGAGCATAAGCTGGATACGCTCGCGATTGGCATCCAGCCGCGCCATCCGCTCGCCGCCTTCGCACAGCAGCACGAAGATCAGGTCCAGCAGATGCTGCAGCGCCGACTGGTACAGCAGCGGCTCGATGTGGGCGCGCTCGTCGTGCGCGGACACCAGCAGCGAGGCGTCGGCGAGGGCGCGCAGCGGGTTGGCCGTGTGGCGGGTGACCGAGATCACCTTGCCCTTGCGCTCGTGGAACTGGCGGCTGATCTGGCTCAACGCGACCTGTCCGCCGTGTTCGGAGAACACCAGCAGCACATCGCCCGCACCGGCAGCCGAGACGCTGGTGGCCATCAGCACCGGATCGAAATGGTGCACGGTCAGGATGCCGAGCAACGAAAGTTTCAGCGCGAACGCGCGCGCCGGGATGCCGTCCTCGTCCAGGCCGATCACGAACACCCGGCTCGCGCTGGCGATGGCCGCGGCGATCGCATCGATCTTGTCGTGCGGATTGATCAGCCGCGTTTCCTCCTCGGCCTGCGCTTTCTGCCGCCACAGGTTCTCGGCCAGCGCGGCATGCGGGTCGTCGGTGGCGGAGGGCGCGCGGCGGTCGTCTTCATGGCCGTTGTTGCGCGCGATCGCCTCGCCCACCGAATACTTGAGGTCCGGATAGCCCTTGAAGCCCAGTTTCTGGCTGAACTTGACCACGCTGGACTGGCTGATGCCCAGCGCGCTGGCCAGTTGCTGCGACGAGTAGTCGCGCAGCAGGTGCGCATTGTCGAGGATGTAGTCGGCGATGCGGCGTTCGATCGCCGACATCTGGTCGCGCTCGGAGCGGATCTTCAGCAGCGGCGACATGGCGTTTATCCGCTCAGACTACGATCGGTTCCAGCCCGCGGATCTCGCGGATGCCCAGCCCCGGCGCATCGGTGATCGAGATTTCGGACTCGTTGAAGATCACGCCGCCGTCGACCGGGTTGAACAGGCTCAGCGAAGGGCCGTCCAGGTCGATCTTGGTGATCACGTTCGACTTGGCCACCGCCACGTGTACCGCCGCGGCGACGCTGATGCTGGTCTCCAGCATGCAGCCGATCATGCATTCCACGCCGTACAGCGCGGCGATGTCGGCGATGCGGATGGCGTTGGAGATGCCGCCGGTCTTCATCAGCTTGATGTTGATGATGTCGGCGGCGCGCATCTTGATCAGCTCGACCACTTCCATCGGGCCGAATACGCTTTCGTCGGCCATCACCGGGGTATGCACGCGATCGGTGACGTACTTGAGGCCGTCGATGTCCTGCGCCTTCACCGGCTGCTCGAGCAGCTCCAGCAGCACGCCGGCGTCTTCCAGCGTGTGCATGGCATAGACCGCCTGCTTGGCGGTCCAGCCCTGGTTGGCGTCCAGCCGCAGCAGGGCGCGGCCCTCGACCGCCGCGTAGATCGCCTTGACGCGTTCGATGTCCAGGCCGATGTCCTTGCCGACCTTGATCTTCAGCGATTCGAAGCCGCGATCGACCGCGGCGATCGAGTCGGCGACCATCTTGTCGATGTAGTCGACGCTGATGGTGATGTCGGTGGTGATCACCGGATCGCCGCCGCCGAGCATCTTGTACAGCGGCGCGTCGTAGAGCTGGCCGAACAGGTCGTAGATCGCGATCTCGACCGCGGCCTTGGCGCTGGTGTTCTTCTCCAGCGCGGTCTGGATCAGCTGGGTAATATGGTTGAGGTTGGCGATTTCCTGGCCGATCAGGCGCGGCGCGATGAACTTGTCGATCGCTTCCACTATCGAGCCATGGGTGTCGCCGGTGATCACCGCCGTCGCCGGCGCTTCGCCGTAGCCGACGTGGCCGCTGTCGGTGTGGACGATCACCACGATGTCCTCCACCATCTCGACGGTGCGCAATGCGGTCTTGAAAGGCGTTTTAAGCGGTACGCGCAGCATGCCGAACTTGATGTCGGTGATCTTCATTGTGATGGTGTGTCCGTCAGGGGCGTATGCGCTGGATGTTGGTGATGCGGTCGATATAGGTCTGCTTGTCGTTGAACATCAGCACCGGCAGCGGCGTGACCGAGACGCCGTTGAGCTTGCCGCCGACCCGGTGGCCGTCCTTGTCCAGCCAGGCGCCGCCGCTGGTGTCGTGGATCACGTAGGGCATGCCGTTGTCGTGGCCGATCACCATCATCACGTGGCCCGGGATGTAGATCAGGTCGCCGACCTGCAGCTCGCGCATCGCCGCCTGGCGCTTCTCGGGCGGATCGTTCTCGTCGAATGCAATGCGGTTCAGCGCCGGGCTCACGCCTTGGTCGCTGGTGTTGCGCGGCAGCGTCACGCCGAAGCTGCGGTACACCTCGGACACGAAGCCGCTGCAGTCGCGCGTGTTGTAGGAGTGGCCCCAGCCGTAGCGCTCGCCCAGGAACTTGAAGCCCTGGCGCAGGATGTTGGCGCGATCCAGCGGCAGGTAGTCGGCGCTGACGTCGGCATTGCGCGGCAGCAGCGCAGGCGAGAGCTGCAGCGCGCCGTCCTTGCCGCGGATCGGCAACTCGACGACGTGCGAGGAGTAGGGATGTTGGCCATTGACCGGCTGGTCCGCCGGCCAGTCGCGCAGCAGCGGCACCCGCACGCCCATCTCCAGCTGCAGGTCCGAGACCTGCGGCTGCTCAGGCGTGAACACGGTGCGCGCCGTGGCGCCGGTGATCACCACATAAGGCGTTTTGCGCGTGTAGTCGAACACGGCCTGCTTGTCGCCCTGCGCCACATAGGCCTTCTCGATCCACGCGGCATACAGCGGGCTGACCACGAACCACCATTTGCGGTCGCGGCTTTCATGGACGATCGCCACCGGCGTACCGGGGAACAGCGCGCTTTCCTGGAAGCGGTCGATGTCGGTATCGCCCTGGCGGTTGAACACGCGCAGCCGGGTCGGGAAAGTACGCAGGTCGGTGCGATGCGTCACCAGGCCGTAACGCGTAGCCTGGGTCGCGGGAACCGCATCCATGCGCAGGTCGCTGACCAGCTTATCGAGTGTTTTCGCCGAAACTTCGCGGCCCTGCTCGTCGTAAAGCGTCTTGCCGGGCCGCGTGGACATGTCGGCGATCCACGCCTTGACCTGTTTGCGGTCGAGCTGGCCCGGCAACGCTTCGATGTCGTTCACCGAAGCGTCGGTCTGCTGCAGGCGCGCGTTCTGGGCGGCGATCGCGGCCTTGTCGAGCACGATGCGGTCGGCCTGGGCCTGGCGGCTTATCCAGTATTGCGGATCGAGCTGCGCGCTCTGGATGCCGGGCACGCCGCGCGTGTCGGTCGCCAGCGCGGCGGCCGGTTGCGCGCGTGCCGCGGGCGCCGGCGCGGTAGCGCAGGCCGCCAGCAGCGACAGCGCAGTCGCCAGCAGTAAAGGTCTTAGGTTCATGAGTTCGTTCCGGGACGGGCGGCGCACCGCTTGGCGCATGCGTCATGAATACATGGCGCCGAAAGCCGCCAACGACAGGCCGGCGGCACCGACGTGGAGCAGGGCTCGAACGCCTGGTTCATCGTCATTTCTCCCCTATCGCCGCAGTGCCTGGGACCATCGTCTTTTGGTGCGCTGCGGAATACGTATTTCTTATAGCATAGATCAAAAGAATAAATTATTGACGGTGAGCGCAAACGCATGTTACACAGCCGTTACCGGGGGCTAAAATGTAGGGGAGCCGCGCGTTTGGATAGCTTGCGACCAGTCAGGAATCGCCTCACCGGGCATTCGCGGCTAGGCCTTGGCGCCTTGGCGCTCGCGGCGCTGATCGTGGCTGCGGCGGGCATGGGCGCCTGGGCCGGGAAAGTGTCCGACGCCAAAACCGGCGACGGTCAGGCCGCGGTCGTGGCCCTGGTCGACGCCGGTCAGTTCAAGCAGGCCGAATCGCGGATCGCCTCGTCGCTGGCCGACAAGACCCTGGATGCGCCGACGCGCAGCGCGCTCGAATTCCAGCGCGAGCGGATGCGCCGCATCCTGATCGACTTCACCCTGAGCGAAGACGACGCCAAGGCGCGCGTGCGCAAGCAGATTCCCGACCTGAAAGACGAGGAGTTCGCCAGCTGGGATGCCGCCGGTCTGCTCGAGCACCAGACCATCGATGGCCGCAAGCTGTATTTCAGCCGCGCGCCCTCCAACCTCTTCCGCCTGAGCGCCGAAGCCCGCGCGCGCCGCGCCGAGCAGACGCCGTTCAACGACAGCCCGCTGGAAAAGCCGCACCCGCATCACAGTGAAGTGCGGCAGCAGGCGCTCGCCACCGGCAAGTCCAGCGTGGCGCCGCATACCGTGCGGGTCACGCAGTCGATCAGCGTCGACGCCGACGCGGTTCCGCCGGGCGAGACGGTGCGGGCCTGGGTGCCGTATCCGCGCGCGATCGCGGGCCAACAGGAAAACATCCGTTTCATCGAAAGCCGGCCTGCCAGGCACGAGATCGCGCCCGAATCGACCCTGCAGCGCACGGTTTACCTGGAAAAGGCGGCGGAAGCGGGCAAGAAGACCGAATTCTCGATCGCCTACCAACTGGACATCTATGCCCGCTACCAGGCCATCGACCCCGACAAGGTGGTGCCGGTGAAGCCGACGCCGGAGCTGGCGCCCTATCTGGGCGAGCGCCCGCCGCATATCGTGTTCACCGACGACATGCGCAAGTTCTCGCGCGAGGTCGTCGGCGACGAGAAGAATCCCTACCTGATCGCCAAGAAGCTGTACGCCGCGGTCGACCGCATTCCGTGGGCCGGGGCGCGCGAGTACTCCACCATCACCAACATCAGCGATTACGCCCTGCATGCCGGACACGGCGACTGCGGCCAGGTGACGTTGCTGCTGATGACGCTGCTGCGCCTCAACGGTATTCCCGCGCACTGGCAGTCGGGCATGATTTTCTCCGACGGCAAATACAACAACCTGCACGACTGGGGCCTGATGTACCTGGAGCCTTACGGCTGGGTGCCGGTCGACGTGAGCTTCGGCAAGCTGCCCGATGCGCCCGCCGACCTGCAGGATTTCTATTTCGGCGGCTTCGACGCCTACCGCATCGCCTTCAACGACGACTACAGCCGCGATTTCGTGCCCAAGAAGGAATTCTTCCGCTCCGAAACCGTCGACCTGCAGCGCGGCGAGGTGGAGTGGAAGGGCGGCAATGTGTACTTCGACCAATGGGACTACGACTTCAACTGGAAGGTGCTCCCGCGCGGGGCGGCGAAGGACACGCAGTAGCACGAACACACGAGATATGTATGAGCAACATCACTAACGACACAAGACTGCAACACCCTGGAGGGGGCATGAAGAACATGGCACTGAAGAGAACCGCAATTTGCATCGCCATGGGCGCGTGCCTGGCGACCCTGTCGCCCCTTGCACTTGCGCAGAGCGCCACGGGCGCAGTGGCGGGCCGCGCAGACGCCGGCGCGCAGGTCACGGTGACCAACATCGCGACTGGCGTGAGCCGCACCGTAACGGCGGATGCCGATGGCAGCTACCGCCTGAGCCAACTGTCGGTCGGCCAATATCGCGTGCAGGTCAGTCGCGAAGGCCAGGCAGTGGGCGATCCCGTGCCCGTAACCGTTGGGTTAGGTGGCACGACCACAGTGAATCTAGGCGGCATCGGCAACCTCGATACGGTGACCGTGGTCGGATCTCGCGTCGTCAACCGCGTCGACGTCCGTTCCACCGAGTCGGCGACCAATATTAATCGCGAGGAATTGGCGCGGATGCCGGTGGACCAGAATCTGGCATCCGTGGCGCTGCTGGCACCCGGGGTGGTTGCCTCGGGAGCCACCTTTGGCGGCCTCACCTTCGGCGGCTCATCGGTGGCGGAGAACGTCGTCTATATCAATGGCCTGAACGTGACCGATCCCTATCGCCGTCAGGGCTATTCGTCGGTGCCCTTCGCGTTCTACAAGGAATTCCAGATCAAGACCGGCGGCTACTCGGCCGAATTCGGCCGTAGTACCGGCGGCGTCATCAATGCCGTGACGCGCTCTGGTGGAAACGAATTCCACGCAGGTGTGGAACTGACGTTCGAACCGTCTGACTGGGCGTCTAAGAAGGACGATCACTTCCATTCCGACGGCAGCGTCGACGAGCGCGATCGCACAAGCCGCGACGAAGCTTCGTTATTCAAGACCAATGTGTGGGCGTCCGGCGCCCTCGTGAAGGACAAGCTGTTCTTCTTCGCGATGTACGAAAATCGCGATGCCGACTCGAGGGATATCGACACGGAGGAGGGCTTTTTCACCAATAGCCCGAATGACTTCTGGGGCACCAAGCTCGATTGGCAAATTTCCGACAATCACTTGTTGGAGCTGCTGGCCTTCTCCGACAAGATCGATACCACCACTGCCAACTACGATTACAACTTCGGCACCGACACGCTGGGCAACTTCAACGGTGAAACCAATTCGCAGACCGGCGGCGATAACTGGTCGCTTACCTATACCGGCCATCTCACCGACAATTTCGTCGCCAAGGCGATGTATGGCGTAAACAAGCGAAGTGCCATCAGTGGCAGCCCGCGGGACGCCGATTGCAGCATCGTCACCATCTCCGGCGACTACGTCGATGAGTTCGGCGAAGAGGCCAAGCGGGGCTGCCATCCGACCGATACCAGCAAGAACAGCCGCGACGACAAGCGCGAGGCGGCACGGCTCGATTTCGAGTGGACGCTAGGCGATCACCTGCTGCGTTTCGGCCTGGACCAGGAGGTGATGTCATCCAACAGCTCGGTGGTGTATCCGGGCGACGGCGTGAGCTATCAGGCCCAACCCGCCACGCCTGGCAACCCGCTTCCGAACGGTGCTTTCATTCCCGACGGCGTCACCCAAATTATTGATGCGCGCCGTTACATCACGGGTGCCCCGGTCGAGACCAAGGCGCAGGCCTTCTACGTGGAGGACAACTGGAACGTCACGCCCAACCTGCTGCTTAACCTGGGCGTGCGGGCGGATAAGTTCGAAAACACGCTCGCGTCGGGCGCGACTTTCGCCAAGGCCGATTTCAGCGACATGATCTCGCCGCGGCTCGGCTTCAGCTGGGACATGAAGGGCGACGGCACCACCAAACTGTTCGGCAACGCCGGCCGCTACTACATTCCGTTGACCAACAAGCTCACCGACTATTTCGGCGGCGGCACTACCGACGAACACGCCTATTACGTGCTCAATGGCTGGACCGAACAGACCGACCCTGTCACTGGCGCTTCCTACCTCGCGCCCGACATCGGGGCTCAGATCGGCCCGGTCAACACCGATGGCAACGCGCCTGCGCCCGATGACGTGCGCACCGCGGTGTCCCGGGACCTGAAGCAGGTGTTCCAGGACGAATACATCCTGGGCTTCCAGCAGGCGATCAACCAGGCATGGTCGTATGGCGTCAACGCCACCTACCGCAAAATGACCCGTGCGGTGGAGGACGTGCGCACCAATCATGTGGAAGGGTGCGACTGGTATTCCGGCGACTGGCCGATCCTCAATCCCGGCGAAAAGAACACATTGTGGTGTCCGGACACCGAAAGCTGGGTCACCTTCGATAATTCGAAGGACGGTTACGAGGCATCCGGCAGCGGCGCGGTCATGGGTTACAAGAAGCCCAGGCGCACTTACAAGGCGGTCGAGTTCCAGCTTGATCGCGCATGGGACGACAAATGGGCATTCAATGCCAGTTACGTATGGTCCAAGTCCGACGGCAACATCGAAGGCCCGGTGAACTCGGATACCGGCTATGCCGACACCAACCTGGTGCAGTACTACGACCACCCGGCCATTAATGAACGCAATGGAGTCCTGTTCAACGACCATCGTCACCAGTTCAAGTTTCGCGGCAGCTACAAGCTCAACGACATGTTCAGCTTCGGCGCCACGTTCTCCGCGATTTCAGGCGGTCCCGTCACCGCCTTCGGCGTAAGTTGGCCTAATGACAACCGACTTGCAGGCGGCCCCGGCGAATTCAGCGGCGGCGGCTCGGGGTGGCTGTGCGTGTCGGGTTGTTCGGACTATACGACGCGGCAATTGGTGTATACGCCACAGGGCGCGTTCGGCCGCATGCCCTGGGTCAAGGACCTGGGTCTCAACGTGACCTTTACGCCGTTCGAAGATATCAACCTGAAGGCGCGCTTCTCCGTGTACAACGTGCTCAACGACCAGACGGTCGTCAATGTGCATTCCCGCTACGAAAGAGCCCCTGGAGAGCAGATGCCTTATTTCGGGCAAGGGACTGTCTGGCAGGCGCCGCGCTACATGCAACTGGTCGTGTCATACGAGTACTGAGTGCATGCGACGCAACAACCCGTACGGCCATCGCTTGGCGGTCCCTCGCCGGACCGCCGCGTTTTCTGCGGAGAATCCCGGCAAGTTCATGCGCGGCATCCGCCACCGGCCGCTGCGTTGCGAACAGCTCATCGGTACGCTCGATTTCTGATTTTGCCCCCGGCTTGGCGGCCCGCTCACGCGGGTCGCTTTTTTTCATTTACGGACCGCGTCACGATGTCCGTCGATACCATCGAGATGCCGCTTACATGAAAAACGTCCGTTTGCTTCCGTTGTTCGCTCTTTTGGCGGCCATGCCGATGTCGGCGCATGCAGCCAAACCCGGCGATGCGGCCATCGACGCGGCCTTCGATGACGCCGTAGCGCGTTATCACTTGCCGGGTCTGGCGGTCGGTGTGGTGCAGGATGGCCGAATCGTCTACACCCGCACATCGGGCGAGCTGGTCGTGGGTACCGCCAAGAAAATCGACAACGACACGCTCTTCAAGATCGCCTCCAACAGCAAGGCGATGACGGCCGGCGTACTGGCGCGGCTGGTGGATGCCGGCAAACTGAAATGGGACGACCCGGTCGCCAAGCATTTGCCGAATTTCCGCATGCACGACCCGTGGGTGACGCGCGAGATGCAGGTGCGCGACCTGTTGATCCATAACAGCGGCATGGGCGCCGGCGCGGGCGACCTGATGCTGTGGCCGGAGCCGAATGAGTTCACCCGTGCCGACGTCATCAAGGGCCTGGCGTATCTGAAGCCGGTATACAGCTTCCGTTCGCGCTACGCCTACGACAACACGCTGTACATCGTTGCCGGCGAAGTGGCCGCAGCGGCGGGCGGCGCGCCCTATGAAGAACTTGTCCGGCGCGAGCTGTTCCAGCCGCTGGGACTGAAGCGCTGCCAGGTGGGCGCGTGGAATCGCGATGAAGTAGGCAACGTCGCACAACCCCATTCGCGTCGCAATGACAGCAACGTCGTCGTCAACCAAGATGACGCGTCAGTCGGGGCGATACCCATGGCCGCGGCTGGCGGAATACGCTGCAGCCTGAACGACATGCTGAAGTGGGCGCAGATGTGGTTGATGCCCGACCGCTTCGGACTGGCGAACGGCAAGCCCTGGCTGTCGCAGGCCCAGCGCGATGCGGTATGGATCGCGCAGATGACGATGCCGCTTTCGAAGCGGATGCGCGAGTGGGACGACAGCCATTATTCGGCCTACGGCTACGGCTGGCGCCTGACCGATGTCGACGGCACTCAAAAGGTCTCGCATACCGGCACGCTGTCCGGCATGTATTCGGCGCTGACCCTGTTGCCGGAAAAGAAAACGGGTTTCGTGATCCTGATCAATGCCGATGCCGACGAAGCGCGCACCGTGCTGAACCAGACGCTGGTGAAGCATTTCACCGCGCCGACGCAGAAACGCACGGTCGCTTATTACGCGGAACGGATTGCGGACGAGAAAAAGGGCGATGAGGCCACCAAACCCGTCGCGGACACTTCTTCCCGCGTGGCAGTGGATGCGGCGGCGATGAAGGATCGCCTGGGCATCTACCGCGATCCGTGGTTCGGCGAGGCCGCGATCTGTCCCACGCAAGGCAAGGTGCAGTTCCGCTCGGAAAAATCGCCGATGCTCGCCGGCCGCGTGATGCGCGCCGGCGAACGCCTGCTGGTGGACTGGGACGACGACAGGGTCGATACCGAACCCTGGCTCGAGTTCGCCGACGCAGGCAAGGATCGGCCGGTTCGCCTGACCCTGGCCAAGATCGATCCCGATGCCGACTTCAGCTACGACTATGAAGACCTGCATTTCGAACGCGTGCGCGACTGTCCATGAACGACGGGATGAGGGCATTCCTCCGCATCGCCTTGATGGCAGCCGTTCTGGGCGCGACGGCCTGCGCCACGTCCGGACCACCGCTTGCGGTCTCTTCCGCCAGCACCGCAGCCGATGCCGGCATGGTCGATATTCAAAGCCTGGTGCCGGACATGCGCCTGGAAATCCGCTATGCCGGCCCGGAGAATTTCGTGGGCAGTCCGGTCGACGGCTACCAAGCGCCGAAATGCTTCCTGCACCGGAACGTGGCCGAGGCATTGCAGCGCGTAGAGCGCGAGCTGCGCGACCAGAACCTGCGCCTGAAAATCTTCGATTGCTATCGGCCGCGCCGCGCGGTACTGCATTTCATGCGCTGGGCGCAGGACCTCGGTGACCAGCGCACGAAGCCGCAGTACTACCCCGATCTGGACAAGCGGCAATTGGTCGGCGTTTACATTTCGCCGACCTCGGGCCATAGCCGCGGCGCCACGCTGGACCTGACCTTGCTGCGCTGCGCCACGGACGATCGCTGCGAGCCGCTGGACATGGGCACCGGGTTCGATTTCTTCGGCGACATCGCCAATACCGACTCGCCGCGCGTGACGGCGGCGCAGCGCGTCAATCGCGACCGCCTGCGCGACGCCATGCGCAAGCAGGGTTTCGAGAATTATCCGATGGAGTGGTGGCACTACACGTTCACGCCGGAGCCGACGCCGGAGATGGCCTACGATTTTCCGGTCAGGTAAAGGCTACGCCGTCGCGTGCATGCTCTATAGGTGCGAAGCGCTCTACAACAGCCGTAGGCTGGTCATTCACTCGCACGCTTTTCGCCAAAATCAAAAGCGTGCGAATGAATTCGCACCTACCGCTTACGAATCTTGCACTGCCGCCGTCCCTGGCGCGATCAACGGCGCCAGCAACGGCTCCAGCTGCGCCTTGCGCCATCCCGACAGCGTTTCCGGCCACACGCCGCTGTCCAGCAGCGCTTCCAGGTAACGGCGCGAGGCGAGCACGCCGTCGGGCAGGCCGAGTTCGGCGCTGCGGGTGGAGACGGCATCCTGCATGCGTTTCAATTGGGCCTTGTCGCGATCGCCGACGATGGCCAGCGGCATCGCAGCTTCGTCCGGCAGCGGCGTCGACAGCGCCTGCCAGATCGCCGCGCCGAGTTTGCGCGGAGCCTTCGGGTGCGCATCGAGTTGCGCCTGCAGCGCGTCGGGGTCGACTGGCGGCGTGCGCGCCAGTGCCGTGGCGATTTCGTTGTCGAGGATCCAGCTGCGCGGCCGGTCGCTGTCGCGCGCCTGTCGCTCGCGCCAGCGCAACAGGCGCAACAGGCGGCGCTGCGCGTCGGCGTCGAGGAATTGCGAGGTGCGCATGCCCAGGTGCGGCCAGCGTTCGCTGGCATCGGCGGCATTGCCCGAGGCCAGCCGCGCCGCATCCTCCGCCAGCCAGTCGCGACGGTCGAGCTGCTGCAGACTCGCGTCGAGGCGGTCGTGCAAGACGAATAGATGGCGCACGTCGTCGGCGGCGTATTCCAGCTGCGCCGGCGACAGCGGCCGGCGCAACCAGTCCGAGCGCGTCTCGCCTTTATCCAGCGCGATGCCCAGCAGTTCCTGCACCAGCCGCTGGTAGCCGATGCCGGCCGCGATGCCGGCCAGCGCTGCCGCGATCTGGGTATCGAACAACGGCCGCGGCACCACGCCGCAGGCGCGTTGCAGCGCGACCAGGTCCTCGCTGGCGCTGTGCATGATCTTCAGCACCGCGGGATCGGCCAGCAGCGGCGCCAGCGCGGACGCCATGCCCGGCACCAGCGGATCGACCAGCAGGATATCGTCGTCGATCGCGATCTGTACCAGCGCCAATTGCGGCCAGTAGGTGCGCTCGCGGATGAATTCGGTATCCAGCCCGATCCTTGCCGGGCGCGCGGCGATTCGGTGGGTCAGTGTTTCGGGGTCGGAAATCCAGATCGACAATGGGAGGTCAGCCAGCGGGAAGTGGGCGAGCCTAACTGCGGAGGCGGTAGGTTTGTCAAACGCGGCCGTCATCGCACTCGGGTGGCGGGAAAGGGCGCAGGCAGTTAACGTGCCGGCCATGATCCGCATTGCATGGTGCCAGAAGGTCCGCGGAAAGCGTCGCCCGGCTGGAGGAAGTTTGCGCGCCCTCGCATTTCCCGTTTTGCTGTTGCTGCTGTCCTGTATGGGTTGCGGACGCGACGATGCCGCGCCCAAGCCGCGCCCGGACGCGCCGCGCCGCGCCGTAGCGGCAAAAGCCCCGGCGCCCAGCGTGACGATCAGCGGCGACGATCGCGCCGCGGGCCTGCTGAACTGGAGCGCGCCGCCGGTGGTCGTCCAGCCCGACCAGCTCGCGGCGGCCAAGCGCGATGCCGCCAGGGCCGTGAAGGAGCAGCGCTGGTACGCCGATGCGGAATCGGCCATTCCGCTGTACCTGGCCATTCTGAAACTCGCGCCCGACGATGCCGACGCGCGCGCCGGCCTGGCGCGTGCACTGGCCGGTTTGCTGAAAGCGGGCGAGGCGCAGCTGGCACAGACCGACTACGACGAGGAAGCTCTGGGTCGGGCCCATGAGATCGCCGCCGTGGCGCGCACGGTGAATCCGGCCGATCCGGCCGTGATCCTCTATCTGACCCAGGTGGACCTGGCCGATCGGCTGCTGCAGTTGAACGAGCAGGGCGAACGCGATCTGCAGGCCAGCCGGTTGGGCGAGGCCACCGACGGCGCCTTGCGCAAATTCAGGGCCGTGCTCACGCTGCGCCCCACCCAGCCGCGTGCCATGCAGGGCATGGCGGCGGTGGAGAGCGCATTGATCCGGCGCGCCGAAGGGGCTGCGGAACGCGGCGAGTTCGGCGCGGCGCGCTATTGGCTGACGCAGGCCGCCACGTTGCGCCCGGACAGCGCGACGATCGCCGACGCGCAGGCGCGCATCGATGCGACCCGGGCACTGCTGGTGGCGCGCTGGCACGATGAGGGCATCGCGGCGCTGGGCAAGCCCGATGGCCTGGCGCTGGCGCGACGCAAGCTGGCCGACGTGCTGCGCATCGCGGATCCGGGCGACGCGGCCGCCGCGGACTTGCGCGAACGCATCGAAATGGCGGCCCACTACGGCCTGTTCCGGCCGGGGCAGGCCTTTACCGACGCCTTGCGCGACGGCGCCCGCGGACCGCAGATGGTGGTGGTGCCGCATGGCGGGTTCCGCATGGGCGCCAAGGAAAACGAGGAGGGCGCCAGCAAGGCCGAACGACCGTCGCATTACGTGCGTTTCGAACGCGGCTTCGCGATGTCGCGCAACGAAGTGACGGTAGCCGAATTCCGCCGTTTCATGAGCGCCACCGGCCATCGCGCGCGCGCGGCGCGGCGCGGCCATTCGATCGTGTACGACGAGCGCAGCGGCAACTTCGTGCGCCGTAGCGGCGTCGACTGGCGCAGCGACTATGTCGGCAACCCCGCGGTCGATAATCTGCCCGTGCTGCATGTCAGCGCCCGCGATGCCGAAGCCTATACCGAATGGCTTTCGCAACAGAGCGGGCACCGCTATCGCCTGCCGAGCGAAGCCGAATTCGAATACGCGGTGCGCGCAGGCGACGACGACGCATTGCCGTGGGGCAGCGCGGGTCCGCCGCCGGCTTCGGAAAACCTGACCGGCAGCCTCGACCGATCGCCTTCGGGCCGCAACTGGAGCAACGCCTTCCAGGGTTATGGCGACGGCCATTGGGGTCCGGCGCCGGTCGGCACCGGCCGGCCCAATCGATACGGCCTTCACGACCTGGCAGGCAACGTCAGCGAATGGACGGCCGATTGCTGGCATGAAGGGTATCGACGCGCGCCCGCGGATGGGCGAGCATGGATCAACCCGGGTTGTCGGACCCGCGTGATCCGCGGCGGCTCCTGGGCCAGCTCGCCGGCGCAGACGCGTTCGGCGTGGCGCATGTCGGCGTCGGGCGACATCACCAATGCGCGGCTTGGTTTCCGCGTCGTGCGCGATTTGTAAGCGGGAGAGGGCGATGCGAATGGATCCATACGGCAACAGCGCGCAGGGCGGCGCGCGTCGCGGCGGCGGCATCCGCTGGTGGGTATTGCTGCTGTTCGCGGGCTACGCCGCTTACTACTGGTTCTCCAATCGCAGCACCGATCCGATGACCGGCGAGAAGGTGGTCATCGACCGCAGCCTGTCGGCGGAGGACGAGAAAGCGCTGGGATTGCAGGCTTACCAGGAAATCCTGCAGCAGGAGCGTCCGGGCGATCAGAACTCGCCGTTCGCGCGCCAGGTGCGCGAGATCGCGCAGCGCCTGGTCGCCAAGGTCGATACGGTGGAAACCGCGCTGGCGACCGAGCACGGACAGCAGCCGCAGCATTTCTCGCGGACGTTCGAGTGGGAGGTCAACGTCATCCAGTCCGACCAGGCCAATGCCTTCTGCCTGCCAGGCGGCAAGATGGCGGTCTACACCGGGCTGCAGCCGGTGGCGCAGACCACCGATGCGATGGCGGTGGTGATGGGCCACGAGATCGCGCACGCGCTGCTGCGTCACGGCGCGCAGCGCATGGCGCAACAGCGCCTGGCGCAATTGGGCCAGGTCGCCGGCGCGGTCAGCGGCATGGACGCGCAGACCCAGCAGATGGTGATGTCGGCTTACGGCTACGGGATGATGCTGCCGTATGCGCGCAGCCATGAAACGCAGGCCGATGAGGTCGGCCTGATGCTGGCTGCTGCCGCCTGCTTCAATCCGCAGGAAGCGATCCCGTTATGGGAGCGCATGAGCGCGGCCAGTGGCGGCCAGGCGCCGCCGGAATTCGCTTCGACGCATCCCAATCCGGGTACGCGCATCAATAATCTGCAGGCGTTGATGCCCAAGGCGATGGAGTACCGGGCCAAGTATTGCGAGCAGGCCAAGTAGCCGCGAGCTCTAAAGCTGTCATCCCGACCCCGGACCTGATCCGGGGGAGGGTCCTGTTTTCTGCTGTGGCCGCGAGAATAAACAGCCGCTCCTACGAAAAGCGTTCGGCGCGGCGCGTCAGAAACTCATGAACAACCCGCCATTGACGGGAATGTTCGCGCCGGTGATGAAACCCGCGTCATCGGCGGTGAGGAACGCCACGGTGCGTGCGATTTCGTCGGGCCTGCCGAGGCGGCCGACCGGGACCTTGTCGACGATGCCGTTGCGGATGTCTTCCGGCATCGCCATCACCAGTGCGGTTTCGCAATAACCCGGCGATACCGAATTGACGGTCACGCCCTTGCGCGCCACTTCGCGCGCCAGCGCCATGGTGAAACCGTGCATGCCGGCCTTGGCAGCGGAGTAGTTGGTCTGGCCGAACTGGCCGGTCTGGCCATTGACCGAGCTGATGTTCACCACGCGGCCGAAACCGCGCTCGGTCATGCCGTCGACCGCATGCCGGGACAGGTTGAACACGCCGTCCAGGTTGACGTTGAGCACCGCGTCCCACTGCACGCGCTCCATCTTGCGCAGCGTCGTGTCGCGGGTGATGCCGGCGGCGTTGACCAGGATGTCGAGCGAGCCGTGTCCGGCCTTCACCTTGTCGACCAGCACGGCGCAGGCATCGAAATCGGAAACGTCGAGCGCCTCGAAATGGACGTCGCGCCCTTCGACCTGACGCATGAACTCGTCGACGCGACCGGGTTGCGCGCCCAGGTCCGCGGCGATCACGGTACGCCCTGCGTCGGCCAGGAACTTGCAGATCTCCGTGCCTAGTCCACCGATGCCGCCGCTCACCACGGCCACGCGTTTGCTCATGCTCGCTTTCCCCTGTTTCGTCGTATCTGGTCGCCGCTTCTCGTAGGTGCGAATTCATTCGCACGCTGTTGCTTCTCGTATAGAGCGTGCGAATGAATTCGCACCTACGAAGGCGGAAAAGCAAAATCCGCGCCGTGCGCGGACCGGGAATGAAAGCGGGGTATCACTTCGCCCGCGATTTGGCCGTGTCCTTGGGCGCGGTATCGGCCGCGCGTCCGACGCCGCCGACCAGGCCCTGCTGGAACTGCTTCCACAACTCCAGATTGCGTTCGGTCAGCTGGTTCATCATCGTCCACGGCGTCTGTCCGAGCACGCCGCCCATCTGCTGGCGGAACTGGTTCTGCTGCTCCAGGAACATCTGCATCGAACGTTCCAGGTAACTGCCCATGAAACCCTGCAGCGAATCGCCGTAGAAACGGATCAGCTGGCTCAGCAGCTGCGTGGACAGCATCGGTTCGCCGTCCTGCTCGTGTTCGGCGATGATCTGCAGCAGCACCTGGCGGGTCAGGTCTTCGCCGGTCTTGGCATCGCGCACCTCGAAATCCTCGCCGTCGACGATCAGCTGGCGCACGTCCTCGATCGTGATGTAGCTGGAGATCTCGGTGTCGTACAGACGCCGGTTCGGGTATTTCTTGATGATGCGGTTGGCAGCCATGCGCGAATCCGGACGAATCTGGGGGCCGAGCATGGCGCAGTGCAGCAGGGGTTGCAACCTGAATGGGGATTCAGGAAAACAGAGCCGCCAAAAGGCATCGCCCGGCCTGATCCAGGCGCGGGCCGATGCGGGACTGAAACGCCGGACCGCTACCAGCCCATGTACTGCCCGCCATTCGCGGACAGGTTGGCGCCGGTGATCCAGCTGGCTTCGTCGGGGATGAAGAAAGCCACGGCGTAGGCGATTTCCTCGGGGCTGCCGAGGCGGCCGGTGGGGATCTGCGCGACGATCTTGTTGCGCACTTCTTCGGGCACGGCCATCACCATATCGGTGCCGATGTAGCCCGGCGACACGGTATTGACGGTAATGCCGAAGCGCGCGTTTTCCTGCGCCAGCGAGATCGTGAAACCGTGCATGCCGGCCTTGGCGGCGGCGTAGTTGGCCTGGCCGTACTGGCCTTTCTGGCCATTGATCGAGCTGATCTGGATCACCCGGCCCCACTTGCGATCGCGCATGCCCTCGATCACCGGCCGGGTCATGTTGTAGACCGAATTGAGGTTGGTATTGATGACCTCGTGCCACTGGATCGGGGTCATCTTGTGGAAAGTGCCGTCGCGGGTGATGCCGGCGTTGTTGACCAGGATGTCGACCGGGCCGATCTTGCTTTCGACCTCGCGCACCAGCGCCTCGGCCTCTTCGGGCGAGGACACGTCGCCCTTGACCAGGGTGATGTCGTAGCCGTCCTTTTTCAGCTGCTGCTGCCAGGCCTGGGCTTTTTCCTCGTTGCGGTAGTTGGTGGCCACCTTGTGCCCCAGGTCCGCCAGCCGCTTGACGATGGCCGTGCCTATGCCGCCGGTGCCGCCGGTGACCAGTGCGATGCGTGCGGTCATGCTTGTCTCCGTGTTGCCGTCGAAAGGCGGCGCTGCAACGATTCTAGTCAGCGTTCGCGTCATCGCCGTTGTGCAGCGCGGCGAGGGACAGCCGTGGCGTGCGCGGCAGGCGCGACGGATCGAAACGATGGCGCATGGTTTCGAGCATGGCCGCGACCGATCCGGCCCCATCCGTCAGCGGCGCCTGGCCGAGCGCTCGCCAGACCGCATGCATCGCCGGCAGCGGATCGGCCGGATCCACCGGCAAGGCTGCCAGCGACTTGGACAGCTTGCGGCCCTCGGCGTCGACCACCAGCGGCAAATGGGCATACCGCGGCGTCGGCAGGCCAAGCGCCCGCTGCAGCAGGATCTGCCGCGGGGTGGAGTCGAGCAGGTCGGCGCCGCGCACCACGTCGGTGATGCCCTGCGCGGCATCGTCGATCACCACGGCGAGCTGGTAGGCCCACAGGCCGTCGGCACGCCTGAGCACGAAATCGCCGACCGCCGTGGCCACGTCCTGCCGGACCGTGCCCTGGAGCGCGTCCTCGAAGGCCAGCGTGGTGCCGTCCGGCACCCGCAGCCGTATCGCGGGGTCCGGCCGCGGCCGCCCTGCAACGCAGGCGCGGTGCACGCCGCCTTCGTCGGCCAGGTCGCTGCGGCTGCAATGGCAGACGAAGGCGGCGCCACGATCGAGCAGCCGGTCGAGCGCGGCCTGGTAATGGGCGCCCCGTTCGCTCTGCCGGACGATCGGCGCGTCCGAAAACAGGCCGAAGGCGCCGAGGGTTGCGAGCTGCTGTTCCGCCACGCCCGCGATTTCGCGCGGAGGGTCCAGGTCCTCGATGCGCACCCGCCATTGCCCGCCGACGTGCCGCGCCATCAGCCAGCTGCCGAAAGCGGCGAGCAGCGAGCCGGCATGCAGCGGTCCGGTGGGCGAGGGCGCGAAGCGGCCCCGATAAATCTCGGATGAATCCAAAGTCCGTCCCGTCGCTGCCGCGGTCTGCGCGCACCGTCGCGCCGACTTGAATTTAACCGAGCGCGCCATAGATTTGTATCTGCAAGGCGCCTCCTGCGCCCGCGGAAACCCTGCAATGTTCAAGCGTGTCGTCCTGTTCCTCGCCACCAACTTCGCCGTCCTGGCCCTGCTCAGCATCGTCATGGCGATCTTCGGCATCAATCCGTCCAGCAGCGCCGGCCTGCTGGTGATGGCTGCCTTGTTCGGTTTCGGCGGTTCCTTCATTTCGCTGGCGCTATCCAAGTGGATGGCCAAGCGCAGCACCGGTGCGCAGGTCATCGCGCAGCCGCGCAACGAGTCGGAACAGTGGCTGCTCGCGACCGTCCGTCGCCAGGCCGAAGCGGCGGGCATCGGCATGCCCGAGGTCGCGGTCTACGACGCGCCGGAAATCAACGCCTTCGCGACCGGCGCCAACCGCAACAACGCGCTGGTGGCGGTATCGACCGGCCTGTTGCGCGCGCTGGACCGCGACGAAGCCGAAGCCGTGCTCGGCCATGAGGTCAGCCACGTCGCCAACGGCGACATGGTGACGATGGCGTTGCTGCAGGGCGTACTGAACACGTTCGTAATCGTGCTGGCGCGCGTGGTCGGCCGCGCTATCGACGGCTACCTCAACGGCGGCCGCGACAGCGGCGGCGGCATCGGCTATTTCGTCACGGTGTTCGTGCTGGACATGATCTTCGGCCTGTTCGCCAGCATGATCGCGATGTGGTTTTCGCGGCATCGCGAGTTCCGCGCCGATGCCGGCGGCGCCGCGCTGGCCGGACGCGGCAAGATGATCGCCGCGCTGCAGCGCCTGTCGCAGAACCAGGGCGTGAATACGCTGCCCAAACAGGTGGCGGCATTCGGCATCAGCGGCGGCATCGCCCATGGCCTTGGCAAGTTGCTGATGAGCCATCCGCCGCTGGAGCAACGCATCGAGGCGTTGCGCAATGCGCCGGAAGAAGCCCTGCGGCAAGGTTTGGCCGCCTGAGCTGACCTACCAGCAGCCCGCCGTCCGGCGGGTTGCTTCGTCCTGCCGACGAAAAACCCCGCATCGTCCCGTCTTTGTAGAGCGGAGCTTGCTCCGCTGCTCTTCGTAAGTGCGAAGCGCTTTACAACAGCCGAAGGCTGGTCATTCATTCGCACCTACAAGAGCCAACAGCAGCGGAGCAAGCTCCGCTCTACGAGGCGCGGCGGGTCACTCGAACTCGTAATTCATGTCCGGCCCGGCCATCGCCAGGAAGTGACCCTGCACGTAATCCACGCCGCCTGAGAACAGGAAGGTCATGCTGGCCGCGTCCTGCACGAACTCGGCAATGGTGAGGATGTTGCGCTCGCGCGCGGCCGCGGCGATTTCGCGGATCCGCGCCTGCTGCTCCGGACTCTTCGCCAGGTCCAGCATGAAAGCGCGATCGATCTTGATGAAGGTGGGATTGAAGTGCGACAGCAGCTGCATCGAGTTGAGTCCCGAGCCGAACTGTTCCAGGCCGACCCGGCATCCGAGCCGCATGGCGCCTTCGAGGAACTGCTGCGCGGCCTTGAGGTGGGTGAACACTTTCGATTCCGGCAACTGCAGGATCAGGCTCTGTCCCGATGCGCGGTTGGCGGCCAGCTGGCTGGCGATCAGTTTCAGCATGCTGTCGCCTTCCAGCGACGCCTGGGTGATCTTGACCAGCAACTGCACCGGCTTGCCCGCCTGCGCGCGCTGCCCGATCACGCGGATGGCCTGCGTCACCACCCAGCGGTCGATCTCGCCGATCAGTCCGTGCTCTTCGGCGATGGGCAGGAAGGCCTGCGGGAACACCAGCTCCCCTTCGCCGCCGTCCAGGCGCAGATAGGCTTCGTATATGGCGCCCGGTACGCCCTGCAGGCTGATCACCGGCTGGTAGTGCAGCAGGAAACCGTCGCTGTCCAGGGCTTCGCGGATCCGCGTCACCCAGGCATCGATGCGCTCCTCCTCGGCACGGTCGAGGGCGCCGGGGTCGAAGATCTCGACCCGGTTGCCGCCGACGCCGATCGACGATTGCAGTCCCTGGCTGGCGCGCGCCAACACCTGCGGCAGGCTGGCGATGCGTTCGCTGATCTGCACGCCGCCGATGCTGACCGTCATGCTGAGGGAGCGGGTGCCGGCCTCGATCACGGCATCGGCCAGGCCGGCGCGGATGCCTTCGGCCAGTTGCACGGTGCGCGCATGGTCGGCGCCCCGCGCCAGCACCGCGAAGCTGTGCTCGCCGAAGCGCGCGGCTTCATCGTTCTCGCCGAGCAGAGGCTGCAGGCGCTGCGACAGCGCCGCAGCCAGGGCATCGCCCGCATCCAGCCCGATCTCCTGCAGCAGTTGCTGGTGGTGATCGGGTTCGATCAGCAGCAGGCCGTGATTGGCGCCGTTCTGCGCGGCTTCGGCAACGGCGGTTTCCAGCGCGTGCAGGAAGGTCTGCCGGTTGAGCAGGCCGGTGACCTGGTCGCGGCGGCGCAGTTCCTCGACCTCGCGTGCCAGCGCCGGATCGCTTTCCTGGCGGCGGAACACGATCTGCAGGCAGGCCTCGTCCTCGTAGGTAGCCGCGGTGAATTCCATCAGCGCGGGAAAGGTATTGCCGTCGATGCCGCGAGCTTCCAGCTCGTAGCGCGGCGGCGGCGCGTCGCCCCTGCTCAGCGCCTTCAGCAGCTGCTTGAACTGGTCGACGTGGGCCGGGGCCACCAGGTCCAGCAGCGACATGCCCTCGATGTCCTCGAAAGATGCGAAGCCGAACATCTCCAGGTAAGCATCGTTGGCGCGGATATGCATGCCTTCGTGCACGTAGGCGATCGGCTCGCGCGAGGAGGAGATCAGCGCGTCGCAGCGGCGCTCGGTCTCGCGCACCTGGGCTTCCAGCCGGCGCAGGCCACGGCGCGCCTCCAGGTCGATGAATTCGCTTTGCACGACATGGCGGATCTGGTCGATCTGCCCGCGCAGCGCGATCTTTCGTGCGCCCAGCGCTATCGCCTCCAGCACGATCTGTTCGTTCACCTGGTCCAGCAGCAGGATCAGCGGCAGGTCCTTGCCGCTGGCATCGATGACGGCCATGGCTTCGGCCGCGGTGACCGATCGCGCGGATCTGGCCGCCAGCACCAGATCCAGCGGTTGCGAGCCCACCATCGCGGCCAGTTGCTCGGCATTTTCCGGCCGCGAGGGGCGCACGGCGAGGCCGCCGTTGCGCAGCCCGCTGACGATGGCTTCGGCGTCCTCGACGCTGTCGTCCACCACCAGTATCCGCACGGTCGTTTCCCTGCCTATCTGCATCCGCTAGCTCCCCGCTTCGCTGGACCTGACGTCAAAATACATCAAACCAACGTTGCAATACATTGATGCAGTGGGGAAAACGGCGCAGATCACAGTGCGCGTTTGGCGGAATCGCCGGCCACTTCGCGGACCAGCTTCGGTACCAGGTAGCCGGGCAGGGCCGCCACCAGACCCTCATGCAGGGCGAGGGCGCGGTCGTCCGGGACCTCGAAATGCGCCGCGCCGGCGACCCGGTCCAGCTGATGCAGGTAATAGGGCAGCACGCCGGCCGCGTAGCCGCGCTCGCTCAAGGCGGCGAGCGCTTCGGGCGAATCGTTGACCCCGCGCAGCAGCACGGCCTGGTTGAGCAGGGTGGCGCCGGTTCCGCGTAGCCGGGCCAGCGCGCTGTCGACCGAAGCGTCGAACTCGTTGGCATGGTTGGCGTGAATGACGATGGCGACCGGCCAGGGCAGGGCACGCAGCCAGGCCAGCAGGGCGTCATCGACGCGCTCGGGCAGCACCACCGGCAAGCGGGTATGGATGCGCAGCCGGCGGATGTGCGCGATGGCGGCGAGCTCGCGGGTCAGCTCCTCCAGCTTGGAGGTCGCCAGCGACAGCGGATCGCCGCCGGACAGGATCACCTCGTCGATACCGCGATCGGCGCGGATCGCGGCAAGCGCCGGCTGCCAGCCGTTGCGGGCGGCGGTTTCGTCGGCGTACGGAAAATGGCGACGGAAGCAGTAGCGGCAGTGCACCGCGCAACTGCCCGTGGCGATCAGCAGGGCGCGGCCGCGGTATTTGCGGATGACGCCCTCGGCCGCGCGCGCGGCACCGTCGCCGACCGCATCCAGCTCGAATCCGGGCACGACCCGGGTCTCGTCCACGATCGGCAGCACCTGCCGCAGCAGCGGGTCGTGCGGGTCGCCATGGCGCATGCGGGCCACGAAACCGCGCGGCACGCGTAGCGGAAACTGCGCCGCCGCGGCATCGGAAATGCCTGCCGACAGCGCCTCCAGCCCCAGCATCGACAGCAGCACCCGCGGGTCGCGCACGGCGTCGCGCCAGAGCTGCTGCCAGCGCGGCGGCTGCAGGAGGAGGGGGGCTGCGGGTATCATTTACGCCTTGGAATCATCGCCGGAAGCCGCCGTGATGCGGCTCGGGCCAGCCTCCATTCTATCCGCCGCGCCACCGGCTGCGGCGGATTCCCCATTTATTGCAGGAGTTGCAGATGGCCAGTTATGGCATGAACGACGTCAAGACCGGGCAGAAGATCCTGGTCAACAACGAGCCGTGCATCATCACCGAGACCGAATACGTCAAGCCGGGCAAGGGCCAGGCCTTCACCCGCATCAAGTACCGCTTCATCAAGTCCGGCCGCGTAGTCGAGCTGACCATGAAAGCGACCGACTCGCTCGAAGTCGCGGACGTGGTCGATACCGACATGCAGTTCCTGTACGCGGACGGCGAGCACTGGCATTTCATGCAGCAGGAGACCTTCGAGCAGGTCCAGGCCGACAAGGCCGGCGTCGGCGACGCGGCCAAATACCTCAAGGGCGAAGAGGAGTGCGTGGTCACCCTGTGGAACGGCACGCCGATCGCGGTGCAGCCGCCGAACTTCGTGGAACTGAAGATCGTCGAAACCGATCCCGGCGTGCGCGGCGACACCTCCGGCGGCGGCGGCAAGCCGGCCGTGCTGGAGACCGGCGCGGTGGTGCGCGTGCCGCTGTTCGTCAACCAGGACGAGATCATCAAGGTCGACACGCGCAGCGGTGAATACGTTTCGCGCGTGAAGTGACGTTGCAGCCCGCAAGCTTCCTGCGCGGCTTCTCCGGATCGTCATCCCAGCGAAAGCTGGGACCCATTTCGCGGTTGATGGCGATTTGGGCGAGCAAGATCAAAATGGGTTCCAGCTTTCGCTGGAATGACGGAACCGACGCATGACCGATCCCCAACGGCAATCTTGCGACCTCCTGATCGAAGCCGGCTTCGTCGTGCCGGTCGAGCCGCACGGGGTGGTGCTGGAAAACCACGCCGTTGCGGTGCGCGAAGGCGTGATCGTCGCGATCTTGCCCATCGCCGAAGCGCGCAGCCGCTTCGAAGCGGCGGAAACCGTATCGCGCCCCGAGGCGGCGCTGATCCCCGGCCTGATCAACGCCCACGCCCACAATCCGATGACGCTGTTGCGCGGCGTCGCCGATGACATGCCGCTCAAGGTCTGGTTGCAAGAGCATATCTGGCCGATCGAAGCTGCGGTGATGGGACCGGACTTCGTCGCCGACGGCGTCACGCTGGCCATCGCCGAAATGCTGCGCGGCGGCACCACCAGCTGCAACGAGAACTATTTCTTCCCCGACGTGCAGGCGGCCACTTACAAGCGCCACGGCTTCCGTGCGCGTGTCGGCCTGCCGGTGATCGATTTCCCCACCGCATGGGCCAAATCGGACGACGAGTATTTCGATCGCGCCGGCGAAGTCCACGACCAGTGGCGCGGCGATGCGCTGATCGCCACCGCGTTCGCGCCGCATGCGCCGTACACGGTCTCGGACGAGAATTTCGAACGCATCCGCATGCTCGCCGACCAGCTCGACCTGCCGGTGCACCTGCACCTGCACGAGACCGCGCAGGAAGTCGCGCAGTCGCAGCAGAAGCACGGCCAGCGCCCGTTCGCGCGCATGGACCGGCTGGGCCTGGTCAACGACCGCCTGATCGCCGTGCACATGACGCAGCTGACCGAGGCCGAGATCCACCTGTGCGCCGAGCGCGGCGTGTCGGTGGTGCATTGCCCCGAGTCCAACCTCAAGCTCGCCTCCGGCTTCTGCCCCGCCTGCGCGCTGCAAAGCGCGGGCGTGAACCTGGCCATCGGCACCGACGGTGCGGCCAGCAACAACGATCTGGACATGTTCGGCGAGACGCGCACCGCGGCGATCCTGGCCAAGGCGGTCGCCGATGATGCCGCCGGCTTCGATGCCTTCAGCGCGTTGCGCGCAGCCACGCTGGGCGGCGCCAGGGCGATGGGTTTCGATCACCTGGTCGGCACGATCGAGCCGGGCAAGCAGGCCGATCTGGTCTGCGTGGATCTGTCGGCTCTGGAGACGCAGCCGCTGCATCATGTGGTGTCGCAGTTGATCTATGCGGCCGGTCGGCACCAGGTCAGCGATGTGTGGATAGCGGGCAAGCCGAAACTTCGCGCGCGCGGACTGGTCGATATGGATGTGGCGCGGATCATCGCCAACGTCAAGCAGTGGCGTGGGCGGATCGCGGCGATCGGGCGTTGAACCTTTCAGTTCGCATCGACCCCTCACTTCCGTCATCCCAGCGAAAGCTGGGACCCATTTTGATCTTGCTTTTAAGCCGTCGCATCGTGAAATCAACATCAACAGCAAAATGGCTCCCAGCTTTCGCTGGGACGAGGGGATGCAGGGGTTTCGCATGAACAGTGCAGGCATCAACAACGACAACTTCAGCCAGGCCGAACTCGACAAATTCGGCGCGCTGGCCAACCGCTGGTGGGATCCGCAGGGCCCGCAGAAGGCGCTGCACGCGCTCAATCCGGCGCGGTTGGGCTATGTCGCCGAACGTACGACACTGCGCGGCGCGGCCGTGCTCGACGTCGGCTGCGGCGGCGGCCTGCTCAGCGAAACGCTGGCGGGCGCGGGCGCCAGCGTCACCGCCATCGATCTGGCGCCGGAGCTGATCAAAATCGCCAAATTGCACCGGCTCGAATCCAAGGTCGAAGTCGACTACCGCTTGAGCTCGGTCGAAGCGCTGGCCACTACGACGCGATCACCTGCATGGAAATGCTCGAGCACGTGCCCGATCCCGCATCCGTCCTGTCCGCCTGCGCCGGCTTGCTGAAACCGGGCGGCCGCCTGTTCGTGTCGACGCTCAACCGTACGCCGGCGGCGTTCGCGCTGGCGATCGTCGGCGCCGAATACATCGCCGGCGTCCTGCCCAAGGGCACGCATCAGTACCGCGACTTCATCAAGCCCTCCGAACTCGCGGCCTGGCTGCGCACGGCCGGACTGGAACTGGAAGACGTCAGCGGTTTGATGTACGAGCCGTGGCGCAACGCGGCGCGCGTCATCTCACGTACCGACGTCAACTACCTGGCCTGCGCGGTGAAGCCGGAGACCGGCAATGGCACTTGAAATGCTTTCCCCCCCTTTGAAAAAGGGGGGCAGGGGGGATTTGCTCTTGATGTTGTGCGCAGAGCGCAAGAGCAAATCCCCCTCAGTCCCCCTTTTTCAAAGGGGGAGGAAAAGTCGATGACGCTCACCCTTTTTCCACGGCTGGTGCTATTCGACCTGGACGGCACCCTGCTCGACAGCGCCCCGGACATGCTGGCCACCGTCAACGCACTGCGCGCCGAGCGCGGCGAACCGGGTATGGCTCTGGAAGACCTGCGCCCGCATGTCTCGAAAGGCTCTCGCGCCATGCTGGCAACGGCGTTCCCACAGGTCGACGACGCGCAGCGCGAAGCGATGGTCGCGCACTTCCTGACCCGTTACGAGACCGAGCTGGCGCGGCACGGCCACCTGTTCGAGGGCGTCGAAGCGCTGCTGGGCGCGATCGAGGCCGACGGCGGACGCTGGGGCATCGTCACCAACAAGCCCGAGTACCTGGCCAAGCAGCTGTTGCCGCTGCTTGGCTGGCAGACGCGTTGCGCGGTGCTGATCGGCGGCGACACGCTGCTGCAGCGCAAGCCGCATCCGCTGCCCTTGCTGCACGCGGCGCAGACGCTGTACGTGGCGCCGGCAGACTGCGTGTACGTCGGCGACGACGAACGCGACATCATCGCCGCGCGTGCCGCGGGCATGCCGTCGGTCGTCGCGCTGTGGGGCTACCGCCTGCCCGAAGACGTGCCGGAACGCTGGGGCGGCGACGTCATGGTCGAATCGCCGCGCGATCTGCTGGATCCTGCCGCATGGCCGCGCCTGCGCAGCCGGTGAACGAACCCGCCGCCCTCGACAGCTTCATCGCCAAATGGCGCGCGCGCTGGCCGGAATGGCCGGTGGCCGAGGTGTTCGTCCCCGCCGGGCAACGCGAGGTCGTGGCCGCCTGGTTCGCGTTGCTGCAGGAGCTGACCGATGCAGCCTGGGGCGGCGAGGATCCGACGCCCGGCATCGCCAAGCTCGCATGGTGGCAGGAGGAACTGCTGGGCTGGTCGCTGCGCCGTCGCCGTCATCCGCTGGGCGTGGCCCTGCAGCGTCGCGACGCGCCGTGGCAGGGCCTGGCGTCGGCATTGCCGGCGTTGCGGGAGATGCGCACGCTGCCGCGGGATGCTGCCTCCGCGCTGGTCGCGCTGCGCGTGTTCGCGGAGGCCGCCGCCGCGGTGGAGCAAGCCCTGCTCGCGGCGCCGGGCGATCCCGCCGGGGCCGATGAGATCGCGGCGACCTTGCTTGCGACCCATCCGCGCTGGCCCGCGGGCGCTACCGATGCCGGACAGGCTGCCGTCGACCTGAACGCGAATTGGCCCTCGCGTCGGGGGCTGCTGCCGCGCCGGATCATCGCCGCAGTGGCCCGGGCGCGGCTGGGTAGCGGTGTTCCGGCGCTGAGTCCGCTGCCGCCCTGGCGCACCCTGTGGTTCGCCTGGCGCGCTGCGCGGCACTGAGCGTTGCGCAGGCGTCGGCTTGCGGGCCGGTACAATGGCCGCATTGTTGGGTTACATCCCCTGCTGGAACCGTCGTGTCCTCTTCCTTCGTGAACTCCCCGCGCCTTCCCGACGTCGCCGGCGATGCCGTCGCTTTGGCCCGTCCGCTGGACTGGGTCGGCATGGACCGCATCGCACTGCCGTTGCGGGTGCATGGCGCGGACGGCGATACGCTGCAGGTGGCCGCATCGGTCGATGCCGCGGTGAACCTGCAGGACGCCGACGCGCGCGGCATCCACATGTCGCGGCTGTACCTGCGCCTGCAGGACGCTTTCGCCGGTGAGGCGCTGACGCCCGCCGGTCTGCGTCGCGTGCTGCAGGACATGGTCGAATCGCAACGCGGGCTGTCGACGGCCGCGCGCCTGGTGATCCGTTACGACCACCTGCTCAAGCGCCGCGCTTTGGCCAGCGACAACGCCGGGTGGAAGAACTATCCGCTCGAGATCGAAGCGGTCCTTCGCGACGGGCACCTGAAACTGGCCGTGGCGTTCTCGGCCGACTATTCCAGCACCTGTCCCGCTTCCGCAGCGCTGTCGCGTCAGCTCAACGCCGAACGCTTCGCGGAGGACTTCGCCAATGCGCATCCGCTGTCCACCGGCGTGGTGAGCGACTGGCTGGGCTCCGAGCGCGGCCTGGCGGCGACGCCGCACGCGCAGCGCAGCCGTGCGCAGGTCAAAGTCGAGTTGCGTGCGGCGTTCGACGAGCTGCCGTTCACGGCGTTGATCGATGCGGTCGAGAATGCCGTGGGCACGCCGGTGCAGACCGCGGTCAAGCGCGAGGACGAGCAGGCGTTCGCCAAGCTCAATGCCGAGAACCTGATGTTCTGCGAGGACGCGGCGCGCCGCGTCGCGGCGGCGCTCGCCAACGATGCGCGGGTCGAGCGCTACGACGTGACGGTGTCGCATTTCGAGAGCCTGCATGCGCACGATGCGGTGGCGCGGGTTTCGGGCGTGGGCGCGCGCCCTTAACGTGCGTCATCCCGACGGAAGCTGGGATCCGGTTGTTCCGGGCCTGCGTGTCGGTTGCGCGGCCTACTCATGACATGGAAAATGGCTTCCGGGCTGCGCCCGGGTCACTTTCTTTGTTGGCCCAAAGAAAGTAGCCAAAGAAAGGGCCTCCAAGCCTCGCGACAGTGACGCCATCGGGCCGACGCCCGCGTTGCTGCCTTTAGTCGCGGGCAACCTTCTTGTTCTCGGCCCTGATTCGGACGCGGTTGCTCGGAGAAGGTCGTTTCTTCGGCGGAGCCATAGCCCGCCGCAATGTCATGTTGTTGCGGATATGCCAGCCCGAGGCCTGGGATGAACTCCCTGGCGCCTACGAAACAGAATTCGAAGCGACGGAACGAAAGCCGGCGGCAACGAGAGAAACTTAGCGCCTGTCACTGCAGCGACGACGAAATTCAGAAATCGTCAGGCCCTTTCTTTGGTTACTTTCTTTGGGCCAACAAAGAAAGTGACTCGGGCAAAGCCCGAAAGCTTTTGTCCATGCCACAGATCACCGCGCAACCAAAAAGCCAATCAAGGCTTGGCCCGCTCCAGCACCAGCAGCGGATCGATCCGCACATCGAACCAGTTCATGCCCCAATGCAAATGCGGACCCGTAACGCGCCCGGTCGCGCCGACCGCCGCCACCACTTGACCCTGTTCGACCCGATCGCCCACCTTCACATCGATCCGCGAAAGATGCAGGAAATTGCTGCTGACACCGTGGCCGTGATCGATCAGCAACGTGCCGCCGGTCAGATACAGGTCCAGCGCGGCGAAAGTGACGACGCCGCCGGCCGGCGCCTTGACCGGCGTGCCCGTCGGCGCTGCGATGTCCATGCCCGAATGCGGCGACTTCGGCGTGCCGTTGTACACGCGCTGGTTGCCGAAACGGCCGCTGATGCGGCCCTGCAGCGGCCACAGGAAGGCCTGCGCGAAATCGGCGCGGTCGTCGTCGCGCTGCCGCGCCGCAACCACCCGCGCCTGCTCGCGCTCGATACGCGCGGCGATGGCGGGCGGAGGATTCACGGTCGCAGGTGGAACGCCCTGGATGTTTTCAATCGGCCAATCGCGAGGCGTGACCGAGATCGTGGCGCGCTCGCGGCGTCCATCCGCGCGGAGCACGTCGACCGATACCGGCCCTTTCTCGTCACGGCCCACGCCGAACACCACGCTTCCGTAAGGCGTAGGACGCAGCTTGCGGCCCGAGTAGTTGACTTCGCTGCCGACCGGAACCTTGCCGATGACCAGCGAGCCTTGCGGGACGGAAAGCGGGAACACGATCCGAGGATCGGTCACGGAAGCCGGGCTTCTGCTTTTCGCAGGGGCGGCTTCAGCCGCGAGCTCTTGATCTGTGTCGGCGGCCGAAAAGCTCGCGGCTGAAGCCGCTCCTGCGAAGAACGAAAGCGCGGCAACGGCAAGCGGAGCAAGAAATGATGGATGAAGTAGGTGCGAATTCATTCGCACGCTTCTGCATCGGGGAAGAGCGTGCGAATGAATTCGCACCTACGCAAACCAGGCGACGCGCCAGACGGGCTCAACGATCGAATTCCAGCCGCTTCCCGGCCGGCGTCCCAACCAGCATCCGCCCGTCCCAGACCAGCTGGCCGTTGACCCAGGTAGAGGCGATCCGCGTATGGAACGTGGCGCCTTCGAACGGCGACCAGCCGCATTTGGACAGCACGTCTTCGCGCCTGACGACGAAGGGTTGATCGTCGACCAGCACCAGGTCGGCCCAATAGCCCTCGCGCAGGAAGCCGCGTTCCTTCACATCGAACAGCTGCGCCGGCGCATGCGCGAACTTGCGCACCACCTGCGCCGTGGTCAGCGTGCCTTCGTGCACGCATTCCAGCGCGGCGTTGAGCGCGTACTGCACCAGCGGCAGCCCGCTTGGCGCGGACGTGTAGGGGCGGGCTTTCTCTTCCAACGTGTGCGGTGCGTGGTCGGTGGCCAGCACGTCGATCACGTCCTCGGCCAACGCGCGCAGCAGGGCTTCGCGGTCGCTGGCGTCCTTGATCGCCGGATTGCACTTGATCAGGTGCCCCAGCCGCGCGTAATCGGCGCGGTCGAAACGCAGGTAATGCACGCAGGTCTCGGCGGTGATGCGCTTGCGCACGCCGTTGGCATCGACCAGCGGACCGGGCGTGAACAGCGCCAGCTCGTCGGCCGTGGAGATGTGCAGCACGTGCAGCCGCGTGCCGTGCTTTTTCGCCAGCGATATCGCCAGCTCCGTCGATTTGACGCAGGCCTCGCGGCTGCGGATGTCCGGATGGCATTGCGCCGGGATGTCGTCGCCGTACTTCGCCTTGTAGCGGGCGAGTTCGGCGTCGATCATGGGGGTGTCTTCGCAATGGGTGATGATCGGCGTGGGCGTGTCGCGGAAGATGCCGTCGAGCGTGGCCGGGTCGTCGACCAGCATGTTGCCGGTGGAGGCGCCCATGAACACCTTCACGCCTGGCGCGGTAAGCGGGTCCAGCGCCCGTATCGCTTCCAGGTTGTTGTTGCTGGCGCCCATGTAGAAGCCGTGGTTGCCCCAGGCGCGGCCCGCGGCGCGGCCGTACTTGTCCTCCAGCGCGGCCGCGTCCAGCGTCGGCGGGTTGGTATTGGGCATGTCCATGAAGCTGGTCAGCCCGCCGGCGACCGCGGCGGCCGATTCGGTGGCGATATCGGCCTTGTATTCCATGCCGGGTTCGCGGAAATGCACCTGGTCGTCGATCATGCCCGGCAGCAGGCGCCGCCCGGCCGCATCGACCACGGCATCGCCAGGGCGCGCGCTCAGGCCCGAGCCGATCTGCGCGATGCGGCCCTTTTCGATGCGCAGATCGCCTTCGAACTCACGGTCTTCGTTGACCAGGCGGGCGTTGACGATCAGGGTCGAGGGCATGCGATGGTTTCCATGGGGCGGATTGCGGGGCTCAGGCTGGCGGTATGGGGTCGTGCCCGCCGGGATGCAACGGATGGCAACGTCCGATCCTGCGCAAAGCCAGCCAGCCGCCCTTGATTGCGCCGAAACGGGCTATGGCCTGCATTGCGTATTCCGAGCAGGTCGGCACGAACCGGCATCGCGGGCCGAGCAGGGGGCTCAACCAGCGTTTGTAGACGCGCAGACAGGCAATGAGGATGCGATCGACCAAGATACCTGAACATCATGTGGCGGCGCGCGGGCATGCGCGGTTGCCGCTGTAAGCCCATTAGGCTATAACAGCGCGCTTTCCCGCCTCAAGGGAAGAGGAACATCAGCTCGTGGCAGTAAAGAAACCAGCTAAGAAGTCCAAGGCCGTCAAGAAGACCACTAAACCGGCAACCAAGAAGCCGATCGTCAAGAAAGCCGCCTCCAAGCCGGTCGCCAAGAAAGCGCCCGCCAAGAAGGCCGCCAAGAAGCCTGTGGCCAAGAAACCGGCTCCGACCAAGGCCGTCGTCGCCAAGAAGCCCGTAGCGAAGAAGCCGGTCGTCAAGAAGCCAGCGCCCAAGCCGGTCGCCAAGAAGGCCACGCCGGCCAAGACCGTGGCCAGCAAGCCAGCGCCCAAGCCGGTCGCGGCCAAGAAACCCGAGATCAAGCCGGCCCCCAAGGCCGCAGCTATGGCCAAGCCGGAAGTCGCAGCCGCGACGCCCAAGCCCGCCGCAGCCAAGAAGCCTGCTGCCAAGCCGGCGCCGGAACCGGCCAAGCCTGTGGCCCGTCCCGCGGCCGCGCGTCCGGTCGGCAAGGTCGCCGTGGCCGTCGTCGCCCGGCCGCAGACGCCTGCGCCGCGCGGCAAGGTGAAGGTGGTGCCGTACAAGACCGACGAGGCCACTGGCCGCCCGATCCTGCCGAACGGCTACAAGCCCGGTACGGACGAGGAATACATGAGCACGTTGCAGCTCGAGTATTTCCGCCAGCGCCTGCTCAACTGGCGCGCCGACCTGGTCGAGGAATCCAAGCAGACCATCGAGAACCTGAAGGACGAGGTTCGCGACGTCGGCGACGAGGCCGAACGCGCCACCCGCGAGACCGAGAATTCGCTGGAGCTGCGCACCCGCGACCGCTACCGCAAGCTGATCGGCAAGATCGACAGCACGCTCAAGCGTCTGGAAGCCGGCGATTACGGCTACTGCGTCGATACCGGCGAGGAAATCGGCCTGGAGCGCCTGGAAGCGCGCCTCACCGCCGAGCGCACGATCGATGCGCAGGAGCGTTGGGAGCACCTGCAGAAGCAGATGGGCGATTGAACCTCGCTCGCTGGATCGAAAAAAGCCCCGCATCGCGGGGCTTTTTTTATGCTTTTCGCAGGAGCGGCTTTAGCCGCGAGCTGTTGATGTTGCCGTCCCTTCCCGAAAAGCTCGCGGCTAAAGCCGCTCCTACGAAAAGCGGGGCGTCGCGTCACGCACCCTCGGCTTCGAACCCCACCTTGCGATGCGAACCGTCGCAATAGGGCTTGTTCCTGGAGTGCCCGCAACGGCAGAACCAGGTTTCGACGACGCGATCGAGCGTATGGCCGGTGCCGCTGACCAGTTCCAGGTTGCCGGTGACCTTGAGCGGGCCGTTCTTCTGCGGTTCGATCGCCAGCGCGCCATCGCGGGCCGCCAGCGGTTCGGATGCTTTCGCGTCGGGTTCTCCAGTGGCATGGAAACCGCCCTCGGCGTGGCTGTTGTCGCAGAATGGCTTGTTCTTCGACAGGCCGCAGCGGCATAGCGTGGCGCGCAGGCCCTCGTCCTTGCCGGCGATGCGCAGTGGCGCGTTGAAGGCCAGCGGACCATGCTCGCGGATGCGGACCGTGTTCACCACCGGCGCCGGTTCGGCTTCGCCGCCATCCAGCCGTCGGTACTGGATCGCGCCGGACGGGCATAGCCGCGCGAGCAGCGCGACTTCTTCGGGCGACACCGCGTCGGGATGGATCCATTCGCCTTCCACATTCGGCACGAACACATCCGGATGGGTCAGCACGCAATAGCGCGAGTGGATGCAGCGCTGGCCGTCGAATTGGATGACGACCTTGGTGCCGCGAACGGTTTCGATGCCCATGGCGCATCTCGGCTAGTGGACTCACAGGAGTTTACGCCGCGCAGGGTGGTTTTTAACCCACCCTCGCGAAACGCCCGATCGTCGCGAACTTCAGAAGCCGGAATGGCGGGTCAAAACCCGCCGATGCGTTGTAGTTGCCATTGTTGCCGCCGTAATAGCGTCAGGAGACACCGTACAGATCGCGCAGATTCAACCGTCGAAATTTGGGCGCCAGCTTCGCGGTGGCGGCCACCACGCCCAGCGTCATGCAGCCACCGAAGATCACCGAAGGCACCAGTCCGAGCAGGCGCGCCGCCAGGCCGGATTCGAACGCGCCCAGTTCGTTCGACGAGCCGATGAAGATGCCGTTGATCGACGATACGCGCCCGCGCAGATGATCCGGCGTGGCCAGCTGCAGGATGGTCGAGCGCAACACCACCGAAACGCCATCGCACATGCCCGACAGCAGCAGCATCAGCGCCGACAGCCACAGGTACCGCGACAGCGCGAAACCGATGATGCACACGCCGAAGCCGGCTACGGCGAACAGCAGCAGTTTGCCGGCACCGCGCTGCGGCGGCCGCCGCGCCAGCCAGAGGCCGACCAGCACCGCACCTGCCGCGGGCGATGCGCGCAGGATGCCGAGCGCTTCCGGGCCGGCCTGCAGGATGTCGTGGATGAAGGCGGGCAGCAGCGCGACCGCGCCGCCGAACAGCACCGAGAACATGTCCAGCGCCTGCGCACCGAGCACGACCTGGTTGTTGAACACGAAGCGCAGGCCCTCGCCGATGCTCTTGAATACCGGCGCGCGGTCCGTGGGCAGGGCGGGCTCGGTCACGCGCAGGCTGACGATCGCCACCGCCGCAGCTGCCGCAAAGGCGGCGGCGACGAGGTAGGTGACGGCCAGGCCCTGCCAGGCGATCAGGCCGCCGCCGAGCGCGGGACCGGCCACCAGCCCGGTCTGCATCACCACGCTGCCGACGCCTGCGCCGCGCGCGAACTGCTCGCGCTTGAGCACGCGCGCGAACAGCGCGTTGTAGACCGGCCCGAGAAAGGCCCGCACCACGCCATTGACGGCGATGGCGGCATAGATGGTGACGGTGCCGAACGACGGCAGCGTGCCGCTGGCCACGCCGGCCAGCACCAGCGTGGTGAGCAGCAGGCCCAGGCAGGCGAACATGCCCAGCTTGCGCCGCGGCAGGTGGTCGACCGCATAACCGGCGAACAGCGCGAAGCAGAAATAGGGGATGACCTCGGTCAGACCGATCAGCCCGAGCGACAGCGCATCGCGCGTGATCTGGTAGATCTGCCAGCCGACCGTGACCGCGACGATCTGGTAGGACAGCATCGCCAGCAGGCGGTAGAACAGCAGGCCGGTGAAACCGCGATTGCGCAACAGCGACTCGGATGCTCCGGCCGCCGCGTTCACGAGATGCGTTGCGCGGTTTCGCGTATGTAGGCCAGCAGCGCCGCCAGGCCGTTGCTGCGGGTCGGCGACAGATGCTTGGCCAGGCCGATCGAGGCGATGTAATCGGGATCGGTAGCGAGGATTTCAGCCGCCGAACGCCCCGAATAGACGCGCAGCGCCAGGTAGATCAGGCCGGAAACGATGGCCGAATCGCTGACCGCGGCGAAATCCAGGCGCGAGGCATCGCCGGACGGCACGATCCAGACCATCGACTGGCAGCCGAGCAGGCGGTTCTGTTCGGTTTTCAGTTCGTCCGGCATCGGCGGCAGCTTGCGGCCGAGGTCGATCAGGTACTGGTAGCGCTCGGACCAGTCGCCGAAGAACGCGAATTCTTCCGCTATGGCGCGTTGCGCTTCGGCGGGAGTGGGTTCGAGGGGGAAAACCGGATCGTTCACGTCGTCGACTCTTGAAAAGCCGTCATTCCCGCGAGGGCGGAAATCCAGCGACTTTGGCTTGCGCAATTATAAGTCGACTTGGCTGGAGCAGAGGCTCTTCGTAGGAGCGGCTTTTAGCTGCGAGCTTTTTTAGCCGTCATCCCCTCGCTACGCTCGGGATGACGGCAAGATCAAGAGCTCGCGGCTGAAGCCGCTCCTACGAAAGCGAAAGGTCAGGCACGCTTCCAGCGCACGCCCTGCGGGGTGTCTTCCAGCAGGATGCCTTCGTTCGCCAACTGGTCGCGAATCGCATCCGAGCGCGCGAAATCGCGGTTCTTCTTGGCGGTTGCGCGTTCGTCTATCAGAGCCTGGATGCGCACATCGTCGTCGCCGGAAGCGCCACGCCCGAACCACGCGGAGGGTTCCTGCTGCAGCAGGCCCAGCGCAAATCCTGCGCCCAGCAACTCTGATTTCAGGCGCGCCTTGTCGACATCGTCGGTGGCCTTGCGCGCTTCGCCCGCGATCCTGGCGATCTCGGCCAACGCCTGCGGCGTGTTGAGATCGTCATCGAGTGTGGCTTCGATGTTGCCTGGAATCATCGGCGCGGCATCGATGTCCGCCACGTCCCGCAACGTGCCGTACAACCTGTCGAGCGTACGCACCGACTGTTCGATCAGCCCGTCCGACCAGTCCAGGGGTTGCCGGTAATGCGCCGACAGCAATGCCAGGCGCAACGCTTCCGGCGGGTGCTTGCGCACCAGATCGTGCACTTTCTCGATATTGCCCAGCGACTTGGACATTTTGGCGCCGGCCAGGTTGAGCATGCCGTTGTGCAGCCAGAAGCGCGCGAACCGTTTGCCGCCGTGCGCGCATTCGCTCTGCGCGATCTCGTTTTCGTGATGCGGGAACTGCAGGTCGATGCCGCCGGCATGGATATCGATGGTCTCGCCCAGGTGCGCCGCCGCCATCGCCGAGCATTCGATGTGCCAGCCGGGACGGCCCCGCCCCCAAGGCGAATCCCAGCCGGGAAGCTCGGCAGTGGAGGGCTTCCACAGCACGAAATCGCCTGCATCGCGCTTGTAGGGCGCTACTTCGACACGCGCGCCCGCCAGCATTTCCTCGGGATCGCGGCGCGACAGCTTGCCGTATTCGCCATAGCTGCCGACCGAGAACAAGACATGGCCTTCGGCCGCGTAGGCATTGCCGTTGGCGATCAGGCGTTCGATCATCGCGACGATCTGGCCGATATGCGCGGTCGCTTCCGGCTCCAGGTCCGGCGGCGGCACGCCGAGTGCGGCCATGTCCTCCCGGTAGGCCGCGGCGAACCGGTCGGTGATTGCGGAAATCGGCACGCCTTGTTCCTGCGCCGCCGCGTTGATCTTGTCGTCGACATCGGTGATGTTGCGTGCGTAACGCAAGCCGCCGAATCGGCGCCGCAACAGGTCGGCCAGCACGCCGAACACCACCGGACCGCGCGCATTGCCGATATGCACGTAGTTGTAGACGGTCGGCCCGCAGACGTACATGGTCGGGCAGCCCGGATCGAGCGGCTCGAATCGCTCCAGCCGGCGGGTCAGGGTGTTGTGCAGGTGCAGGCTCATCAAGGTTTACCGTCGGCCGAAGCCTCGATTTTAGCGGTCCGCCACGAGTCGTGACAGCGCCGATTCAGTCCTGCGGTAGTATCCGGGCCTAGACTGTCGTACCTCCGCCCGCATCAAAGCCGTGCCGCATCGCGTGATCCGATCCCTGTTCCTGTTGCAGTTCCTGATCCTGGCTGCCGGCGTGTCCGGCATGGCAGGAGCGCAGGATGACCCGAACACACCGATCCAGGACCAGAGCACGGTGGTCCAGAAAGAGAACGTGCGTACCGAGTACGCGCGCGTGCTCAGGGTCGAGCCGGTCTATCAGACGCTCACCGCCACGCGCATGGAGCATCTTTGCGAAGCGCCTTCCGGCAAAGGGCTGACGCGGATAGTCGGTGCGGTGAAGGACGCCCTGACGCCCGGCAAGGCCGAGGCGGCGGCCGCGGCCGCGCCGCAGGCCGAACAGAACTGCCGCCTGGTATCGGTGGAGCGCGAGTTCAAGCGGCCGATCGCCTACGACGTGGACTACGTCTACAAGGGTTCCAAATATCGTTCGCGGTTGCCCAAGGATCCCGGCAGCCGGCTGCGTGTGCGTGTCTCGGTGACGCCTTACCTGATCAATGGCGCCAGCCGCTGAGCTCTCGGCAAGCCGCGGCATGCTTGCGGCGCCCGATGCGGCATGCGACCATGCCCGCCGATGAAGACGACCCTGCCCACGCTGATCGCGAGCTCCGCCCGGATGGCCTCGGGCATGACTTCGCGCGCGCGCCGACCGGAACCCCAACAGCCAGCTGGGTAGCCGGGACTCGTCTTCATCCGAGTTTCACAGGACAAACCCAGCCTTAGCGCTGGGTTTTTTCGTTTCCGGGTCGCGCAGCGCCCCGGTCCTCCAGAAAAAGCAGGATCTCCACCGAATGAAGCATTTTTTGAACACCCAGGACTGGAGCCGCTCCGAGCTCGACGCCCTGCTGACGCAGGCGGCGTTGTTCAAACGCAACAAGCTGGGCAGCGAGCTCAAGGGCAAGAGCATCGCGCTGGTGTTCTTCAATCCGTCGTTGCGCACGCGCACCAGTTTCGAACTGGGCGCGTTCCAGCTCGGCGGCCACGCCGTGGTGCTGGCGCCGGGCAAGGACGCGTGGCCGATCGAGTTCGGCCTGGGCACGGTGATGGACGGCGATACCGAAGAGCACATCGCCGAGGTCGCCAAGGTGCTCAGCCGTTACGTGGACCTGATCGGCGTGCGCGCCTTCCCCAAGTTCGTCGACTGGTCGCTCGACCGCCAGGACAAGGTGCTGCGCGGCTTCGCCGAGCACGCCACCGTGCCGGTGATCAACATGGAGACGATCACCCATCCCTGCCAGGAGCTCGCGCATGCGCTGGCGTTGCAGGAGCATTTCGGGACCACCAGCCTACGCGGCAAGAAATATGTGCTGACCTGGACCTATCACCCGAAAGCGCTCAACACCGCCGTGGCCAATTCGGCGCTGACCATCGCCACGCGCCTGGGCATGGACGTGACCCTGCTATGCCCGACGCCGGAATACGTGCTGGACAGGCGCTACATGGGCTGGGCGGAGCAGAACGTGGCCGAAAGCGGCGGCTCGCTGACGGTCAGCCACGATATCGACAGCGCCTACGCCGGCGCCGACGTCGTCTATGCGAAAAGCTGGGGCGCGCTGCCGTATTTCGGCAACTGGGAGCCGGAAAAACCCATCCGCGACGGCTTCAAGCACTTCATCGTCGACGAACGCAAGATGGCGCTGACCAACAACGGCGTGTTCTCGCACTGCCTGCCGCTGCGCCGCAACGTCAAGGCCACCGATGCGGTGATGGACTCGCCGAACTGTATCGCCATTGACGAAGCCGAAAACCGCCTGCACGTGCAGAAGGCCGTGATGGCTGCGCTGGTGGCGCAGCCGGGAATCGGGAATTGGGAATAGAGAATCGGCAAATCAAGAACGGCTCTCTCAATCCTTCATCAATTAACAGGTAACGACCATGACTCCCGCTTCTCCGATTCCCGATTCCCGACCCCCGATTCCCGGCTCCAACGACATCGTCCTCGCCTTCTCGGGCGGCCTCGACACCAGCTTCTGCGTGCCTTACCTGCAGGAAAACGGCTGGAACGTGCACACCGTATTCGCCGATACCGGCGGCGTCGACGCGGAAGAACGCAAGTTCATCGAAGACCGCGCCGCCGAACTCGGCGTCGCCAGCCACGTCACCGTCGACGGCGGTCCTGCGATCTGGGACGGTTTCGTCAAGCCGTTCGTGTGGGCGGGCGAGGGCTACCAGGGCCAGTATCCGCTATTGGTATCGGACCGCTACCTGATCGTCGACGCCGCGCTGGCGCGCGCCAACGACCTTGGCACGAAGGCCATCGCCCACGGCTGCACCGGCATGGGCAACGACCAGGTGCGCTTCGATCTGGCGGTGAAGGCATCGGGCGATTACCAGATCGTCGCGCCGATCCGCGAAATCCAGAAAGAGCACACCCAGACCCGCGCTTACGAGCAGCAGTATCTGGAACAACACGGCTTCGGCGTGCGCGCCAAGCAGAAGGCCTACACGATCAACGAGAACCTGCTCGGGCTGACCATGTCCGGCGGCGAGATCGACCGCTGGGAAGCGCCGGGCGACGGCGCACGCGGCTGGTGCGCGTCGCGCGAGCAGTGGCCGGCCGAGCCGTTGCGGGTGACGCTGCGTTTCGTGCAGGGCGAGGCGGTCGCGCTCGACGGCAAGGAAATTCCGGGTGCGCAGCTGTTGGCGATGCTCAATACGATGTTCGCCGCTTACGGCGTAGGCCGCGGCCTTTACACCGGCGATACGACCATCGGCCTGAAGGGCCGCATCGTGTTCGAAGCGCCCGGCTTGGCGGCCTTGCTCGCCGCGCACCGCGCGCTGGAAGAAACCGTACTGACCAAGCAGCAGAACCGCTTCAAGCCCGATGTCGCGCGCAAGTGGGTGGAACTGGTTTACGAGGGCTTCTATCACGATCCGCTGAAGACCGATCTCGAGGCCTTTCTGGCCTCGTCGCAGCAGACGGTCAACGGTGAGGTAGTGCTGGAGACCCGCGGCGGCCGCGTCGATGCCGTCGCGGTGAAGTCGCCGCACATCCTCAACGCCAAGGGCGCGACCTATGCGCAGTCGGCGGACTGGGGTGTGGAGGAGGCCGAAGGTTTCATCAAGCTGTTCGGCATGAGCAGTACGTTGTGGGCCGAGGTCAACCGGAAATAACAACATTGTCATCCCGAGCGTAGCGAGGGATCTGCTGTATCGCTTCAAAGCCGACAAGCAGATTCCTCACTGCGTTCGGAATGACAGGGAATAGGTATGCTCGAACAGGTCCTCAAGCATCTCGAAGCGCTGGTGTCGTTCGACACCCGCAACCCGCCGCGCGCCATCGGCACCGGCGGCATCTTCGACTACATCCGCGCGCAGCTGCCGGACTTCCGCATCGACGTGCGCGACCATGGCGCCGGCGCCGTGTCGTTCCTGGCCGTGCGCGGCCAGCCGAAGAGGCTGTTCAACGTGCACCTGGACACGGTGCCGGATTCGCCTGCGTGGACCGCCGATCCTTTGAAGCTGCGGGTGACCGCGGACCGCGCGATCGGCCTCGGTGCCTGCGACATCAAGGGCGCGGCCGCGTGCCTGATTGCCGCAGCGCAAACGACGAAAGGCGATGCCGCATTCCTGTTCAGCACCGACGAAGAAGCCAACGACGCGCGCTGCATCGATGCTTTCCTCAAAAGCGATCACGGTTTCGATGAAGTCATCGTTTCCGAGCCGACGCAATGCGAGGCGGTGCTCACGCATCGCGGCATCGCCTCGGTGCAAATGAAGTTCAAAGGCGAGGCCGGCCACGCTTCGGGCGCGAACGCGATGCAGGCCAATGCGCTGCACCAGGCGATACGCTGGGGCGCGGATGCGTTGGCGCTGGTCGAAGCCGAGGTGCACCAGCGCTTCGGCGGGCTCACCGGCCTGCGTTTCAACGTCGGCCGCATCGAAGGCGGCATCAAGGCCAATATCATCGCGCCGAGCGCCGAGCTGCGCTTCGGTTTCCGCCCGCTGCCGTCGCAGGACATGGATGCGCTGCATGCGCGCTTTCGTTCTTTCGCGCCCGAAGGCACCGGTTACGAGCCGACGTTCTGGGGCCCGTCCTTGCCCGGCGGCGATGTCGCCGTCGCCGAGGACCGGCGCCTGGCCGCGCGCGACCTGGCCGATGCGCTGGATATGCCGATCGGCAATGCCGTCGATTTCTGGACCGAGGCCTCGCTGTTTTCCGCAGCCGGCCTCACCGCGCTGGTCTACGGCCCCGGCGACATCGCCCAGGCCCATACCGCCGACGAATGGGTTTCGTTGCAACAACTCACGCTTGCCGCCACCACCTACCAACGCCTGATGGGGACCTGACCATGAACCTGCTCGTTTCTGATCTGCACGACGCCGCTTCGACCGCCTTCACGGGCGATCGGAGGGCGCTTCCGGTCGCGTGGCGATGAGTTCCTGCTGACCATGACCGACCTGCGCACCACGATCGTCCGGCTGCTGTCCAACATGGCCAGCGCCAAGGAGATCCAGCAATACCTCAAACGCTTCTCGCAGCTCGACGCCGCGCGCTTCGCCGTGGTCAAGGTCGGTGGCGCGGTACTGCGCGACGAACTCGACGCGCTGGTCTCCTCGCTCGCCTTCCTGCAACAGGTCGGGCTGACCCCGATCGTCGTGCACGGCGCCGGTCCGCAGCTCGACGACGAGATGCAGGCCGCCGGCATCGAGAAGAAAAGCGTCGACAACTTGCGTTATACCGATGCGCCGGTGCTGGCAGTGGTGCGGCGCGTGCTGCGCCAGGAGAACCTGAAGCTGGTCGAAGCGCTGCAGGCCGAAGGCGTGCGCGCCACCTCGATACAGTCCGGCGTGTTCGAAGCGGCCTATCTGGATCGCGACAAGTACGATCTGGTCGGCAAAGTGACGCGCGTCGACACCGACGGCATCCAGGCCGCGATCAAGGTCGGTTCCATCCCGGTGATCGCCTCGCTCGGCGAAACCATCGACGGCCAGATCGTCAACGTCAACGCCGACTGGGCCGCCAACGAGCTGATCAAGACGCTGCAGCCGTACAAGATCGTGTTCCTGACCGGTACCGGCGGCCTGCTCGACGGCGACGGCAAGGTGATCGACTCGATCAACCTCAGCTCCGAGTACGAGGAACTGTTGGCGCAGCCCTGGCTGCATTCCGGGATGCGGGTCAAGATCGAGCAGATCCACGATCTGCTGATGGCGCTGCCGCCTTCGTCGTCGGTGTCGATCACCAAGCCCGACGAGCTCGCCAAGGAGCTGTTCACGCACAAGGGCTCCGGTACGCTGGTCCGTCGCGGCGAACGGGTGATCCGCGCGGACCGCTGGGACCAGCTCGACCTGCCGCGCCTGCGCGAGCTGATCGAGTCCGCATTCGGCCGCAAGCTGGTGCCCGATTATTTCGAGCGCACGCCGCTGCACCGCGCCTACGTCAGCGAGCACTACCGCACCGCGGTGATCCTGACCGAAGAAGACGGCATGCCTTACCTCGACAAGTTCGCGGTGCTGGACGATGCGCAGGGCGAAGGCCTGGGCCGCGCGGTCTGGCAGGTGATGCGCGAGGAGACCCCGCAACTGTTCTGGCGTTCGCGCCACCATAATGCCGTCAACCATTTCTATTACTCTGAGTCCGATGGCTGCTTCAAGCAGGAGAAATGGAAGGTGTTCTGGTACGGACTGGACGGCTTCGACCAGATCGCCGCCTGCGTCGAGCATTGCCGTACGCGGCCGGCGACGCTGAAGGACTGAGCGATGACGCAATCGAGCCTGCCCAGATCCTGGAGCGAGCCGCCGCGGCTGGTGGGCTGGCACGTCGCGCTCGAGCCGCTGGCCGCGGCGCATGCCGAGGGCCTGCGTGCTGCGCTGGCCGGCGGCGAACTCGCGTCGACCTGGTACACGAACGTGCCGGAGCCGGACGGCGTCGATGCCTACATCGCCGCCGCCCTGGAAATGCAGGAGCGGGGCGAGGCCATCGCGTTCGCGGTACGCGATGCAACCGGTGAGATCGTCGGCTGCACGCGTTATTACGATCTCGACGCCGCCGTGCCGCGGCTCAGCATCGGTTACACGTGGTACGCGCCGAAAGCGCAACGCACCGGTCTCAACACCGAAGCCAAGCTGATGTTGCTCGGCCACGCCTTCGAAACGCTGGGGTGCATCGCAGTGGCTTTCGAGACCAGCTGGTTCAACCAGGCCTCGCGCACCGCGATCGCGCGGTTGGGCGCCAAGCAGGACGGCGTGCTGCGCAGCCATCGCCGCCATTCCGACGGCAGCATCCGCGATACGGTAGTGTTCTCGATCATCGAATCGGAATGGCCGGCGGTGAAGCAGAACTTGAAATCCAAGCTGGATCAATGGGATGGGCAGGGTGGACGCGAGCGTGGCTGAAACGATCGGCATTGTCGGCGCGCGCGGACATACCGGTGCGGAGCTGATCCGGCTGCTTGCCGCCCATCCGCATTTCGAACTGGCTTTCGTGTCATCGCGCGAACTCGACGGGCAGCCGGTATCCGCGCATGTGCCGGAATACAACGGCGATCTGCGCTATTCGAATCTCGCGCCGGAACAATCGGCCGGGCAGGGCACCGATGCCGTCGTGCTCGCGTTGCCCAACGGCAAGGCGGGCGATTTCGTCTCCGCCATCGCGGCGGGCGGCCGCGATCCGGTGATCGTCGATCTGTCCGCCGACTACCGTTTCGACGACAGCTGGTACTACGGCTTGCCGGAGCTGACGCGCGATCGTTACGCGGGACAGAAACGGATCAGCAATCCTGGCTGCTACGCCAGCGCGATGCAGTTCGCGATCGCGCCGATGCTCGACGCGCTGGCCGGCCCCGTGCAGTGCTTCGGCGTGTCCGGCTATTCCGGGGCGGGCACCACGCGATCGGACAAGAACGACGTCGAAAAGCTGCGCGATAACCTGATGCCGTATTCGCTGATCGGCCACGTCCACGAACGGGAAGTGACGCGCCAACTCGGCGTGCCCGTCGAATTCCTGCCGCATGTCGCACCGCATTTCCGCGGCCTGACCATCACCGCGAATCTGCACTTGCAAGCGCCAACTACGCTGGAATCGGCAAAACGGCGTTATGTCGAGCGTTATGCCGGCGAACCTTTGCTGCGGGTCATCGATTCGGCACCGTGGGTGAGCGATATCGCCGGAAAGCACGGCGTCGAGATCGGCGGCTTCACCTTGTCCGAAGACGGTAAGCGCCTGGTAGTGGTCGCCACGCTCGACAACCTGCTCAAGGGCGCGGCGACGCAGGCGATGCAGAATCTCAACCTGGCCTTCGGTTTCCCGGAAGAGGCTGGCATACCCCTGTAGGAGCTGCTTTAGCCGCGAGCTTTTGATCTTGTGGGAGGGGCTTCAGCCCGGACAAGTCCGAGTCGGGGCTGAAGCGCTCCCACAAGAGCAACCTCCAAAGCTCGCGGCTAAAGCCGCTCCTACGAGAGCGAAAACGAATAGGAAGGCGCACATGTCCGATCTGCTCTGGCAAAAACCCGGCGTCACTGTCGACGCAGAAATACAGGCCTTTCTGGCCGGCGACGATGTGATCCTCGACCGCGAATTCTTCCTGCATGACATCGCTGCCAGCAAGGCGCATGCCGAAGGCCTGCAGCGGATCGGCATCCTGTCCGCGGATGAGCTTGCGGGATTGCTGCGCGAACTCGACGCGCTGGCCGGCGACTTCCGCAGCGGCGTTTTCGTGCTCGATGCGCAGTATGAAGACGGCCATTCCGCCATCGAGGCGCGGCTGATCGAGCGGCTCGGCGATGCCGGGCGCCGCATCCATACCGGCCGCAGCCGCAACGACCAGATCCTGGTCGCGACACGCCTGTGGTTGAAGGAGAAGTTGGCCCGGGCGCAGGCATTGTGCATCGAGACCGCCGGCATCGCGCTGTCGCGCGCCGAAGCCGAAACCGACGTACCGCTGCCGGGCTATACGCATCTGCAGCGCGCCGTGGTGTCCTCGCTGGGCGCCTGGTGGGCGGGCTGGGCCGAGGCCTATATCGACAACGCCGCACGGATCGCGGAAACGCGGCACTGGATCGACGCCAATCCGCTCGGCACGGCGGCCGGTTACGGCGTCAACCTGCCGCTGGACCGCGAACACACGACGGCAGCGCTAGGTTTCGCGCGGCTGCAGATTTCGCCGCTGTACGCGCAGCTGTCGCGCGGCAAGTTCGAGATGGCGGCGCTTGAGGCCCTGGGCAGCGCGATGCTCGACCTGCGCCGGCTGGCCTGGGACCTGAGCCTGTTCACCAGCGCCGAATTCGGTTTCGTCGCGCTGCCGGCGCAATACACCACCGGCAGTTCGATCATGCCCAACAAGCGCAATCCGGATGTGATCGAACTGATGCGGGCCAGCTACGCCAGCGTCGCGGCGGCGCGTTGCGAGATCGAACAGCTGCTGTCGCTGCCATCGGGCTACCACCGCGATCTGCAGGCCAGCAAGGGCGCCTTGTTCCACGGCTTCAGCAAAGGCCTGGGTGCGTTGGCGCTGCTGCCGGATCTGCTGCGCAATCTGGAGTGGCGCACCGAGCGCATGCGTGCGGCGTTGGAACCATCGATGTACGCCACCGATCTGGCGGTCGATCTCGCCAGGCAGGGTGTGCCGTTCCGCGATGCCTACCGGCAAGCCGCCGATCCGCAGCGGTGGCAGGAAGGCGATCCTGCGCGCAGCCTAGCCGAGCGCGTGTCGCCGGGTGGCGCGGCCGATTTGCGGTTGGATGAGCTTCAGCGGCGTTTGGCCGCGCTGAGTGAACTTCCTTAGCTCCTTGCACTTAAGTCGTCATTCCCGCGAAGGCGGGAATCCAGTGACTTTAAGGACGCTCCAGATCGCGACGACGCGTCTGCGATGTCGCGCGCCCTCACCAAACCCTCTCCCGTAAAACGGGAGAGGGCTAAAGCCAAGTCACTGGATTCCCACCTTCGCGGGAATGACGGCTTAAAAAGGCCTGAAGGCAACAATTCATTCTTGAAAATACGGTATTTAAGCAGTATTCGCTCCAAATATCGTGCACCGCGTCACCCATCCCTGCCATTAGTCACGTTCCCCCTCGCGGCAACGGGTAATAAAGTTGCAGATTGGCCACCGGGGAGTCGTTCGCGCATGCTCGTCAACCGTTTCGTTGGACCGCTGCTTCTCGGCCTGCTGATCGCATCGCCCGCGTGGAGCCAGACCTCACCGATGGCGCCGGACATCACCGGCAAGAAATTCGTCGTGCCCAAAGCGGCCTACGACTACGAAAAGCGCGAGGTGATGGTGCCGATGCGCGACGGCGTGAAGCTGTACACCGTGATCGTGGTGCCGAAGGGCGCCAAGAGCGCGCCGATCCTGCTGACGCGCACGCCGTACGACGCCGCCGGCCGTTCCAGCCGCATGGATTCGCCACGGATGATCGACATCCTGCCCGAGGGCGACGAGGTATTCGTGCGCGGCGGCTACATTCGCGTGTTCCAGGACGTACGCGGCAAATACGGTTCGCAAGGCGATTATGTGATGACGCGCCCGCTGCGCGGTCCGCTCAACGGCAGCAAGGTCGATCACGCCACCGATGCCTGGGACACGATCGAGTGGCTCACCAAGCATGTGAAGGAATCCAACGGCCGGGTCGGCATGATCGGTTCGTCGTACGAAGGTTTCACTGTGGTGATGGCGCTGGTCGATCCGCATCCCGCGCTCAAGGTCGCCGCGCCCGAAAGCCCGATGATCGATGGCTGGATGGGCGACGACTGGTTCAATTACGGCGCTTTCCGCCAGGTCAACTTCGACTATTTCAGCGGCCAGACCGCGGAGAAAGGCAAGGGCAAGCCGTTGCCGGAAGTGGGTTACGACGATTACACGACCTTCCTGCGCGCAGGTTCCGCGGGCGATTACGCCAAGGCCAATGGAATGGAGCAGTTGCCGTACTGGCGCAAGCTCACCGAGCACCCGAGCTACGACGCGTATTGGCAGGGGCAGGCGCTGGACAAGGTCATGGCGCGTACGCCGCTCAAGGTGCCGACCATGTGGCTGCAGGGCCTGTGGGACCAGGAAGACATGTGGGGCGCGATCCACAGTTATCCGGCGATGGAACCCAGGGACACCAATAACGATCTCAATTATCTGGTGATGGGACCTTGGCGCCACAGCCAGGTGAATGTCGGCGCCGCATCGTTGGGTGAGCTCAAGTTCGACGGCGATACCGCGTTGCAGTTTCGCCGCGACGTGCTCAAGCCTTTCTTCGACCAGTACCTGGTGGAAGGCGCACCGAAGGCCGACACGCCACCGGTATTCATCTACAACACTGGCGAGAATCATTGGGATCGCCTGACGTCGTGGCCGCAGAGTTGCAGCGAAGGCTGCGCGGCCAGGCCGAAAGCGTTGTACCTGCAAGCCGGCGGCAAGCTGTCGTTCGATGCTCCGGCCGCGGGGCAGGCGGAGTACGACGAGTACATCTCCGATCCGGCCAAGCCGGTGCCGTTCGTGCCGCGTCCGTCGCGGATGGGCGATCGCGAGACCTGGACGACGTGGCTGGTGCAGGATCAGCGCTTCGCCGACGACCGGCCCGACGTGCTGACCTACCTCAGCGAGCCGTTGACCGAGCCCTTGCATATCGCCGGTGCGCCGCAGGTCAACCTGATGGCGTCCACCAGCGGCAGCGACAGCGATTGGGTGGTCAAGCTGATCGACGTCTATCCGGACACGGTGGCGTCCGCACCGGCGATGGGCGGTTACGAGCTCGCGGTGTCGCTGGCGATCTTCCGCGGCCGCTACCGCGAGAGCTTCGAACATCCCAAAGCGATCGCGCCGAACCAGGCGCTGGCGTACGAGTTCGGATTGCCGACGGCCAATCACACGTTCCAGCCCGGCCATCGGGTGATGGTGCAGGTGCAGTCGAGCCTGTTCCCACTTTACGACCGCAATCCGCAGACGTTCGTGCCGAATATCTTCTTCGCCAAGCCCGAGGATTACCGCAAGGCGACGCAGCGGATCTGGTACGGACCGCAGACGGGCAGTTTCATCAGCCTGCCGGTTCGATAAGTCCGCCAAGTTTGATAAGCCAGGTACGGTCCGATAAGTACGATAGCCTCGGAACCTCCACACCCGTCATCCCGGCAAAAAAGCCGGGATCCAGCGCCTTTGCTCTGTAGAGCGGAGCTTGCTCCGCTGTTTTTTTTGCTTGCGGTTTTCCGCGACCTGCCCGCCCTATTCGGGCCGGGTTTTCGACCGCTGTCGCGGCCGAGTCACTTTCTTTTGCTGACCCAAAAGAAAGTAACCAAAGAAAAGGGTCTAACCCCCTCTTAATTTCGTCGGTGCTGGGAGCCCAACGCGAGCTCGTGCGGCGTCGTGTTCCACCTTCTCTACGTCGGTTCGAGTTTAAAACGCTGTTGCTGGCCGTTCTGGCTTCGAAGCGGAGCCATCTGTACGCGCTTCGGGGTTGTCGATCACGCTGGTTTTGGGTGGTTAGATTCAAGATCGAGAACCACACAGCCCGTCACCAACTGTCTTCCAGCATCCGCGGCCTGCACGCCAGCCAGCCGCCGACAATCAATACCGCCACGGCGACGACCAGCACGGCAAACGGCCATTCCCAGCCATGGGTCGCCGCATGCAACACGCCGAACAGGAGCGGGCCGATGCAACTGATGGCATAGCCCAGGCCCTGCATGAAGCCGGACAGCGCAGCGGAGCCCGCCGGCGTGCGTGTGCGCAGGTTGATGAGCGTCAGCGCCAGCGGGAACGTGCTCGGCCCCAGGCCGAGCAAAGCCACCCAGAGCACCGGCAGCGCCATCGGCGCGAACAACAATCCGGCGAAGGCAGCGAGATGGCATGCGGCGCACGCCAATACGATCGGGAACGGATTGCGTACCCGCACCGCGATGGCGGGCATCAGCAGCGCGCTCGCCAGCCCCAGCGTCGAAAACAGCGCGACCATCGCACCACCGAAGCCCGGCGTGGCGCCGGCCTCCACCAGCAGCTTCGGCAGCCAGGTGAACATCGAGTACGTGATCAGCGAAGTCATGCCGAACATCAGCGCCATGCCCCAGGCCACCGACGAGCGCCAGGCCTTGCCGCGCGCGGGTGGCGCCGACAGTTCCGGTGCTTCATCGTCCGCCGTCACTGCCTGGTCGTGGCTGCGCGCCAGCGCCGAATCCTTGCGTCGTTCGATCATCAACACGCCGATCCAGGGCAGTACGGCTGCGATGGCGACCAGCGACCAGGCACCCAGCGAGATGCGCCAACCGGCTTCGGCCGCCAGCGGTACGGCGACCAGGGCGGGCAGGATCGTGCCGAACTGCAGTGCGGTGATGTAAATAGTGCTGACCGCGCCGACGCGGTCGGGGAAGTAACGTTTCACCAGCGGCGGCAGCACCACGTTGCCCATGCCCATGCCGGCCAGGGCCACCACCGACCCGATCAGCAGGCCGCCAGTGCCGCCCGCAAAAGAGCGCACCACCAGTCCCAGCGCGGCGAGCAGCATCGACAGCAGCGCGGCGCGCTCCAGCCCTATCCGGTGCGCGATGGCGGGCGTAACGACGCCGAAGGTCGCGAATGCGGCACTCGGCAGCATCCCGAATACGCCGGTCATCGTCGAACCGAAGCCAAAAAGCTCGCCCAGGCTGTCCAGCAACGGGGTGAGCGACGTCACTGCGGTGCGCAGATTGAACGCGGCCAATCCGATGCCGGCCAATACCAGCGCGCGCCCGCCATCCTGCAGGCCGGAGCGGGCGGGCAGGGGGCGTGGCGGCGATGGGCTCATCGGTGGGCGATCCTGCAGCGACGCGCGGAGTGGGCGCCGCCAATGAAAAAAACCGGCGCGGGCCGGTTTTCTGTAAGTTATTGATTCAATTGGTCGGGGAGACAGGATTCGAACCTGCGACCTCTACGTCCCGAACGTAGCGCTCTACCAGACTGAGCTACACCCCGACTAGGTGTAGCCGCACATTGTAATGATGCGGTCCGGGTCGCGGCAAGAGCGGCGCATACCGTGCCGGCAGGCGGGATGACGGCAAGCCGCCGCGGACGCACCCGTTAAACTGTACGGATTGCGTATTCGCCCGGAGTCCCCGCTTGATCAAGCCCCGCACACCGCCTGGCGTCATGGAGCTGCTGCCCCGTGACCAGATCGCGTTTCAGCGCATGCTGGACACGATCCGCCTGACTTTCGAGCGTTTCGGCTTCCTGCCGGTGGAAACGCCGGTGATGGAGCTGTCGGAGGTGCTGCTGACCAAAACCGGCGGCGAGACCGAGCGGCAGGTGTATTACGTGCAGTCGACCGGCGCGCTGGAGAAATCGCTCGACAAGGGCGGCGGCGACGGCGTGCCTGAACTCGCGCTGCGCTTCGACCTGACCGTGCCGCTGGCGCGCTACGTGGCCGAGCACGAGCACGAACTCGCCTTCCCGTTCCGCCGCTACCAGATGCAGCGCGTCTATCGCGGCGAGCGCGCCCAGCGCGGCCGCTTCCGCGAGTTCTACCAGTGCGACATCGACGTGATCGGCAAGGACACGCTGTCGATCCGCCATGACGCCGAGATCCCGGCGGTGATCCAGGCCGTGTTCGACGCGCTGGCGATAGGCGACTTCACCATCCAGCTCAACCATCGCAAGCTGCTGCGCGGCTATTTCGAGGGACTCGGCATCGAAGGCGGGCAACAGGTGGCCGTGCTGCGCGAGATCGACAAGCTCGACAAGCGCGGTGAAGAAGCGGTGCGCGCCACGCTGGCCGGCGAAAACTTCGGACTGGCGCAGGAAGCGGTCGCCAAGTTGATGGCTTTCTCGCAGGTGCGCTCGCACGGGCACGGCGATGCCGTGGCGAAGCTCGCTGCGCTCGGCAGCGGCACGCTGCTGTTCGAAGAGGGGCGCGAAGAACTGCGCGAAGTGCTGCAGCGGCTCAAGGCGATGGGCGTGCCGGAGTCGCGTTACGCGATCAACCTGTCGATCGCGCGCGGCCTGGACTACTACACCGGCCTGGTCTACGAGACCACGCTCGACGCGCATCCGCAGATCGGCTCGATCTGCTCGGGCGGCCGCTACGACGATCTGGCCAGCCACTACACCAAGTCGAAGCTGCCGGGCGTCGGCATCTCGATCGGCCTCACTCGGTTGTTCTGGCAGCTGCGCGAAGCGGGCTTGATCGCGGCTGCGGACAGTTCGGTCGACGCGCTGGTGACGCTGCTGGACGACGAAGGCCTCGATCATGCGCTGTCGCTATCGCAGCAGCTGCGCGCTGCCGGCCTCAACGTCGAAACGCAACTGGAGCCGCGCAAGCTGGCCAAGCAGCTGCAGTACGCCGACCGCGCCGGCATCCGTTTCGTGGTGATCCGCGGCGGCGACGAAGCCGCCAAGGGCGTGGTCGCGGTCAAGGACCTGCGCCGCGGCGAGCAGTTCGAAGTGGCCGACGGCGACCTGGCGCGCACGCTGCTGGTCGAGCGCGAGCAATGGCGCGTATTGCCGGCGGAGGCTCAGCGATGAGTGCGCCGATCCTGTTGGACGGCTGCTCGCTGACGCGCGAGCAACTGGTCGCAGTGGCGCAGGGCGCGACGGTGCGGCTCGACGACGGCGCCTTGCGCGCGGTCGCGCGCGCCGCCGATTTCCTTGCCGAGCAGGTGCGTCGCGAGGAGCCTATCTACGGCGTATCGACCGGCTTCGGCAGCAATGCCGACAAGCTGCTCGGCGCGCACCCGCTGCGCGACGAACTGGCGGGCGCGAAGCCGTCGGGACGCTCGCTGCACGAAGAGCTGCAGCGCAACCTCATCGTCACCCACGCGGTCTGCGTGGGCGAACCGTTCGCCGCCGACGTGGTGCGCGCGATGTTGTGCATCCGCGTCAATACGCTGCTGCGCGGGCATTCCGGCATACGCGTACAGACATTGCAGGCGCTGGCGGCGATGCTCAACGCCGGCGTGGTGCCGGTGGTGCCGCAGCTGGGTTCGGTCGGTGCCAGCGGCGACCTGGCGCCATTGTCGCACCTGGCCATCGTGCTGCTCGGCGGCGGCGAAGCGTTCTTCAGCGGCGAACGCATGCCGGGCGCGCAGGCATTGCAGCGCGCCGGTCTGCAGCCGGTATCGCTGTCGTACAAGGAAGGCCTGGCGCTGAACAACGGCACCGCGCAGATGCTCGCCACCGGCGTGCTGGCGTTGCAGAAGCTCGATGACCTGCTCGACACCGCCGACCTCGCCGCGGCGATGACCATCGACGCTTTCGCCGGCCGCCTGGGCGCGTTCGCCGAAGAAGTGCACGCCCTGCGTCCGCATCCGGGCCAGGTGCAGACCGCCGCGAACCTGCGTGCGCTGCTCGAAGGCTCCACTCTGTCCGATATTCCGTATCACCTGGTGCCGCGCTTCAGGCAGTGGCTGCCGGACAGCTGGGACACCGTGGAATCGCAACGGCTCGGCTTCGACATCGGCTGGGACTGGGTGCCGCTGGCGCAGCGCCATGGCCGGGAAAAGTTCTACCGGCGTTTCAAGCCATTCCGCGGCGGCAAGAAGCACCAGCCGCAGGACAGCTATTCGCTGCGCTGCATCCCGCAGGTGCACGGCGCAGTGCGCGATGCGGTCGAGCAGGCCAAGCGCGTGTTCGACATCGAACTCAATGCGGTCACCGACAATCCGCTGGTGTTCCCGGATGCGCAGGCCGAGCACGTCGAGCAGCAGGTGATCTCTGCCGGCCACTTCCACGGCATGCCGCTGGCGCTGGCGATGAGCTACGTCAAGGCCGCGATACCGGTGCTGGCGTCGATTTCGGAACGTCGGCTCAACAAACTGGTTGACCCGGCCACCAATGACGGGTTGCCGCCTTTCCTGATCGGCAACGAGGACGGCACCGAATCCGGTTTCATGATCGTGCAGTACACCGCCGCAGCGATCGTCAACGACCTCACCAGCCGCGCTATGCCGGCATCGGTGTACTCGATTCCGACTTCGGCCAATGCCGAAGACCATGTTTCGATGGGCGCCAACGAGGCCCGCCACGTGCTGGCGATGACCGACGACCTGGGCAAGGTGCTGGCGCTGGAGTTGTATACGGCTGCGCAGGCGCTGGACTTGCGCCGCGACATGATCAACGCGGCGCGTGGCCTGGCCGATCGCGTCGGCGCGGAAGGTTTCGCGGCGAAAGTGCAGGGCGGTCCGTCCGCGGCGGCAGAAGATCGTGCCGGTTTCATCGACGAAATCGAAGCGCTGCGGACGGAGTTGTCGGCGGCCGGGAGTTTCCATCCTGGCAATGTCGTAGCTCGCGCGCATGCGGCGTTGCGGTCCGCGATCCCGTTCATGGAACGCGATCGGGCGATGGATGGCGAAGTCGCCGCTGCAGTGCGTTTGGTCGCCGATGGCAGCCTGCTGGCCGCCAGCCGCAAAGCCGAGCGATAGGACGAAGCTCGCGTCGCTGCCTTTGCTCTTCGTAGGAGCGGCTAAAGCCGCTCCTACGAAGAGCGGCTGCCGCTCGCCGCTAACTCACTTCCGGCTCGCTGCGGATCGATGCGTGAGTTCGAGCGTCGCGATGCAGACGACCAGGATCAGCATGCGCACCGCATCCAGCGAGTCTGAAAAAGGATCGCCATTGCGAACATGCGTGGCGATCGCCCCGATCATCACCGCACCGAGCCAGCATGCTGCGATGAAGCGTGCGCGCCGGGCCAGCAATGCCAGTGCGCCGGCTATTTCCGCCGCCATCACGGCGTACATGAACCACACCGGATAGCCCGAGCCTACGAAGAACTGACGCATCTCGGCGTCGTGCGCGGCCTTGCCGATCTCGAAGCCGAAAAATGCGGAAGCCACATAGATGGCCAAGCCAGCGCTCAATGCCGGCGACCTCGTGAAGGCGGCAGTGGCTATCGCGCCCGCGTCCGCGCTACGGTCGCGGACGCGTCCCAGCGCAGCAAGCAGGCCGGCGACTACCGCAGTGCCGACTACCAGCCAGCCGAGATAGCCGACGATCCGTAGCAGGCCGCGGGACGTGTCTGCGAGAGGCGAGGCCGGCAGGAGCGACACGATCGCCACGCCCGAAAGAGCGGCCAGCGCCAATAGCAGGCACCACAGCTGGAACCCGCGGGCGAATCGGCGCGCCGACTCCGGCGTCCGGCAGGCGGCGAGGGCCACCGATGCGCAGGCGACGCCGAGCACGAGATGGAGGAAGAACGCAGCCGTTGCGCCCATGGCGCCTCACGCAGGGAATCGCCGGCGATGCCGGTCGTAACCCGGGAATCTACTTCCGGACAGGGCCGGGCGGAATAGGACGGAAGTACCGATCCCGGGCATGACGCCAGGGGAGGCGGTTCGTGCAAGCCCGGCCGAGCGGACGCTTGACTGGAGCCGTTTCCTCAATTAATGTATTAACACGCTATTACATTATTACAATGAAACAACGCCCAGAACCCCTGCCGGAACGCGACGCCGATGCCTCCCTGAAGGCTTTGGCGAGGGCGCTTGCCGCGCTGGACAGGCCCGACGACGTGCGCGCCTTCCTAGAGGACCTGTGCACGCCCGCCGAGCTGGAAGCGATGGCCGACCGCTGGCGCGTGGTGCCGTTGCTGCTGCAGGGCGTGCCGTACCGCGAAATCCACGACCGCACGCTGGTCAGCGTGACCACGATCGGCCGCGTCGCGCGCACGCTGGAGCGCGGCGCCGGCGGCTATGCCGCGGCGGCCAAGCGCCAGCATCCGCGCCTGCTTCCTTCCCACTGAGCGTGCCCGCCATGAGCCCTTCCGCCCTGCCGGCGGCGCGCGACCGTCTGCGCGTCGCCATCCAGAAATCCGGCCGCCTCAGCGAGCCTGCACGCGCTTTGCTGACCTCGTGCGGGTTGAGCTGGCGCGAGAGCCGCGACCGCCTGTTCTGCTACGGCGAGTCGTTGCCGGTCGACCTGCTGCTGGTGCGCGACGACGACATCCCCGGCCTGATCGCCGAGGGCGTGTGCGACCTGGGCATCGTCGGCCGCAACGTGCTGGCTGAGCAGGCCGGCCAGCGCGCCGGCAACGCGGCGACGGAGAAGTACCGCGAGTGGCGCGCACTCGGATTCGGCGCCTGCCGCCTGGACATCGCCGTGCCGGACGGATGGGCATGGGACGGACCGGAACAGCTGCAGGGCAAGCGCATCGCCACCAGCTATCCGGCCCTGCTCGGCGAGTGGCTGCGCGGGCAGGACATCGTTGCGGACGTGGTGTCCTTGTCCGGGTCCGTAGAAATCGCACCGCGGCTCGGCCAGGCCGATGCGATCTGCGACCTGGTGTCCAGCGGCGCCACGCTCGTCGCCAACCAGCTCAAGCCGGTGCTGACGCTGTTGCAGAGCGAGGCGGTGCTGGCCGGGCCGGTCGCGCCGTTCACCGATGCGCGCGCGGAGCTGGCTGCATTGCTATTGCGCCGGCTCGACGGCGTGCTGCGGCTGAAGGACAGCAAGCTGCTGTTGTTCCAGGCGCAGCGCCAGACCGTGCCGGCGCTGCTGAAATTGCTGCCCGATGCGGAGCCGCCGACGATGCTGCAGGTGGATGGCGGCGACACCCTGGCGCTGCAGGCGCTGTGCCACGGCGCTATGACCTGGCAACGGCTCGAGGACCTGAAACACGCCGGCGCGCGCGGCCTGATGGTGCTGCCGGTCGAAAGGATGCTGGCATGAATCCGCCCTGGAACAGCCGCATCGAATGGAACGCCATCGACGAGGTGCAGCGCGCGCGCCTGCTGCAACGGCCCTCGCAGATCGTATCCGCCGATGTACAGGCGCGCGTTGCCGGCATCCTGGACGAGGTGCGCATAGACGGCGATACTGCATTGCGCGCGCTGACTTTCCGCTTCGACGGCGTGGCGCTCGACGCGTTCTCCGTTACCGAAGCCGAGTTCGCCGCGGCCGAAGCGGTCGTGCCGCTGGAACTGCGCGTGGCGATGATCGCGGCCGCGCAACGCATCGAGGCTTTCCACGAAGACGGCATGCTGCAGCCTTACGCCGTGGAAACGGCGCCGGGCGTGGTCTGCGAGCGCATCGTGCGCGCCATCGAACGGGTTGGCCTGTATGTGCCGGCGGGCAGCGCGCCGCTGCCGTCGACGGCACTGATGCTCGGCGTACCCGCGCGGCTGGCCGGATGCCGCGAAGTGCTGCTGTGCACGCCGCCGCGCCGCGACGGCAGCGCCGATCCCGCTGTGCTGGTGGCGGCCAGGCTATGCGGTATCGAACATGTCTACAAGCTCGGGGGTGCGCAAGCGATCGCCGCGCTGGCCTTCGGCACGGAGAGCATCGCCCGCTGCGACAAGCTGTTCGGCCCGGGCAATGCGTACGTCACCGAAGCCAAGCGACAGGTGTCGATGCGTGCCGACGGTGCCGCGATCGACCTGCCTGCCGGACCCTCGGAAGTGCTGGTGATCGCCGATGCCGGCGCCAATCCCGCCTTCATCGCCGCCGATCTGCTGTCGCAGGCCGAACACGGGCCGGATTCGCAGGTCGTGCTGATATCCGACGATGCGCCGCTGATCGATGACGTCGAACGACAGCTGCAGGCGCAATTGCCGCGGCTTTCACGCAACGGCATCGCGCGGCAGGCGCTGGCGCAGTCGCGGCTGATCCGGGTCGGGACGCTCGATGACGCATTCGACATCAGCAATCGATATGCGCCCGAACACCTGATCCTCGCATTGCGCGATCCGCGCCCGTGGCTGGATCGTGTCCAGGCCGCCGGCTCGGTATTCCTCGGCGACTGGACGCCGGAAGCGCTCGGCGACTATTGCAGCGGCACCAACCACGTGCTGCCGACCAGCGGCGCGGCGCGCGCGGTCAGCGGCCTCAACGTCGCCAGTTTCCAGACCACGATCAGCGTGCAGGCCGCGCAGCCGCGCGGTATCGCCGCGATCGGCCCCTGCGCGATGGTGCTGGCCGAGGCGGAAGGGCTGGACGCGCATCGCAACGCGGTCGCGCTGCGACTGGCCGAGGCCGTGGCGTGAATACCGTGGGCTGCAACGATGTCCTCGACCTGCTGCGCGGCGATCTGCGGGATTTTTCAGGCTATCGTTCCGCGCGCAGCGAAGCGCCGACGGGTACGGTCTGGCTCAACGCCAACGAAGCGGCGTACGCGAATGCCGCGGACGGCAACGGCCGCATGCGCCGCTATCCGCAGCCGCAGCCCGAACGGTTGCGCGATGCCCTGGCGGCTTTGTACGGCTGCGCGCCGGAGCGGCTGCTGATCGGGCGCGGCAGCGACGAGGCGATCGACCTGCTGGTGCGTGCGTTCTGCAGGCCGGTCGCCGACGCGGTACTGGTGACACCCCCGGTTTTCGGCATGTACGCGGTCAGTGCGCGCCTGCAGGGTGCGCGCCTGTTGGAAGTGCCGCTGCGCGACGACGGAATCGATTTCCATGTCGATCTCGACGGGGTCACGGACCTGGCCCTGGCGCAGAGCGCGAAGCTGGTGTTCCTGTGTTCGCCCGGCAACCCGGCCGGCGGTGCGCTGTCGGCCGATGCCGTACTCGAACTCGCGAACCGGCTCAGCGGCCGTGCGATGGTGGTGGTCGACGAGGCTTATGTCGAGTTCGCCGACGCGCCGTCGCTGGTCGCCCGCGCCGCTGCGCAGCCGAACATCGTCGTGCTGCGCACGCTGTCGAAGGCGCATGCGCTGGCCGCGGCGCGTGTCGGCTGCGCGATCGCGGACGCGGGCGTGATCGCGGCCTTGCGGCGTTGCCAAGCGCCGTATCCGGTACCCGGTCCGAGCGCGGAGCAGGCATTGGCCGCACTGACGGCGTCGTCCCTGTCGGCCACCCGGGCAACGGTCGAACAGACGCGCCGCGAGCGCGGACGCGTATCGGCGATCCTGGCGAATTCGCCGGGCGTGCGCCGCATCTATCCGGCGCAGGGCAATTTTCTGCTGGTGCGCTTCGCCGACGCCGGAGCGGCCTTCGCACGCCTGCTGGCGGCAGGCGTCGTGGTGCGCGACATGCGCGCGATGCCGCAGCTCGGCGACGCGCTGCGCATCACGCTGGGCACGCCGGAGCAGAACGACCTTCTGCTGGCGACGCTGCATGCGGCCGAGGCGGTGTCGTGAAGCCGATCCTGTTCGTCGATCGCGACGGTACCCTGATCGAGGAGCCTGCCGGCTTCCAGGTCGACGCCTACGACAAGCTACGCCTCGTCGCCGGCGTGATTCCGGCATTGCTGAAGCTGCGCGATGCCGGCTACGAATTCGTGATCGTTACCAACCAGGACGGCCTGGGCAGCGAAAGCTATCCGCGCGCTTCGTTCGAAGGTCCGAACCGCCTGATGCTGCAGATCTTCGAGAGCCAGGGCATCCGTTTCCGCGACGTCCTGGTCGACGAGAGTTTTGCGCACGAGAACAAGCCCACGCGCAAGCCCGGTATCGGACTGGCGCTGCCTTACCTGAAGGACCGTGGCGTCGATTGGTCGCGTTCGGCGATGGTCGGCGACCGCGACACCGACCTCGCCTTCGCGGCTAACCTCGGCATACGCGGCTTCCAGCTGCGCACTGAGCAGTTCGGCGGCGAGTGGGATTGGGCCGGCATCGCGCACGAGCTGGCGGATGCGCCGCGCCGCGCGGTGGTGGAGCGCGATACGCGGGAAACCCGGATCCGCGTGGAAGTGGACCTGGACCGCGAGGCGGAGCCGAAGGCGGACACGGGACTGCCGTTCTTCGACCACATGCTGGAGCAGCTGGGCAAGCACGGCGGTTTCGCGCTGGATGTCCGCGCCGACGGCGACCTGCACATCGATGAGCACCACACCATCGAGGATACCGGCCTGGCCCTCGGCCAGGCGCTGCGCGAGGCGTTGGGCGACAAGCGCGGCATAGGCCGTTACGGGTTCACGCTGCCGATGGACGAGACATGGGCCAATGCGGCGCTGGATTTCAGCGGGCGGCCTTATTTCGTGTTCAACGGCGAGTTCCGGCGCGAGCGCGTCGGCGACCTGCCGACCGAGCTGGTGCCGCACTTCTTCCGCTCGCTGTGCGATACGTCGGGACTCAACCTTCACCTGAGCGTGCACGGCGACAACGACCACCACAAGGTCGAGGCCTGCTTCAAGGCGCTCGCACGCGCGCTGCGCCAGGCGATCCGGCGCGAGGGCGATGCCTTGCCCAGCACCAAGGGCCTGCTGTGAACGGGTGGCCGTGATGCGGGTGGCGGTGATCGACGCTGGTGGCGCCAATCTCGGTTCGGTGCGTTATGCGCTGGAGCGTCTCGGCGCGGTACCGCAGATCGTGCGCGATGCCGATGAACTGAAGGACGCCCAGCGCATCATCCTGCCGGGTGTGGGCGCGGCGGCGCCTGCGATGGCGGCGCTGCGCGCATGCGGATTCGACAAGGCGCTGCGGGCGTCGCAGGTGCCGGTATTGGGCATCTGCCTGGGCATGCAGCTGCTGTACGACGCTTCCGACGAAGGCGATATCGCCTGTCTTGGCCTGGTGCCCGGACGCGTACGCCGGCTGTCGCCGGCGCCTGACGTGCGCATTCCTCACATGGGCTGGAATACCTTGTCCGAGGTCGCCGCAACGCCGTTGCTCGACGGTATCGCCGATGGCGACAGCGTCTATTTCGTGCACGGCTACGCAGCACCGGTCAACGCCTATACGCTCGCCACGGCCCGGCATGGCCAAAACTTCTGCGCGATCGTGCGCAACGGGCTGTATTGCGGCGCGCAGTTCCACCCCGAGCGCTCGGCAGGCGTGGGCGCCCGGCTGTTGGAGAATTTCATCCGATGGGATTCATGAGCATGCCTGCGCCGACCGCCGCTTTCGAGGTGTATCCCGCGATCGATGTGCGCGATGGCCGCGTGGTGCGCCTGTTGCAGGGCGATTACGCTCGCGAAACGCGTTATGGCGACGACCCGCTCGCGCTCGCGCAGGCCTACGCGGCTGCGGGCGCGCGCTGGCTGCACCTGGTCGACCTGGACGCGGCGCGCGTCGGTGGTTACAGCCTCGAGGCGTTGCTGTCCCGGATCAAGGCCAGTACGCCCTTGTCGGTGCAGACCGGTGGCGGAGTGCGTGGCGAGACGGATGTCGAGCGACTGCTCGCCATCGGTGCGGACCGTGTCGTGGTGGGGTCTTTGTCGGTGAGCGATCCGCATCGCGTCGCCGCATGGATCGCACGATACGGCAGCGACAGGATGACGATAGCGCTCGATGCGCGCTGCGCGGCCGATGGGCGCTGGTTTCCGGCCACGCACGGCTGGACGCAGCAGGGGCGGCGCACGTTGAGCGGACTGGTACGTTTTTATACGCGTTCGGGACTGCGACATCTGTTGTGCACCGACATCGCCCGCGACGGCATGCTGTCCGGCCCGAACCTGCAGCTGTACGCGCTGCTGCGGCAATGGACGCCGCAGGTGGCGCTGCAGGCCTCGGGCGGCGCCCGCGATCTCGACGACGTGCGCGGCGCACGCGAAGCCGGCTGCGCCGGCATCGTGCTCGGCAAGTCCCTGCTCGAAGGCTGGGTCGGCTTGCCGGAGGCGATGGCGTGCTGAGCCGGCGCATCATTCCCTGCCTGGACGTGCGCGACGGCCGCGTGGTGAAGGGCGTGCGTTTCCGCGACCACGTCGACATGGGCGACATCGTCGCGCTGGCCGTGCGTTACCGCGATGCCGGCGCCGACGAACTCGTGTTCTACGATATCGGCGCCAGCCCGCAGCAGCGTAGCGTCGATACCGGATGGGTCGAACGCGTGGCACGGGTGCTCGACATCCCGTTCTGCGTGGCCGGCGGCATCGGCGATGTGGAATCGGCGCGACGGGTGCTGCATGCCGGCGCCGACAAGGTCTCGGTCAACACCCCTGCGTTGCTGCGGCCGGCGTTGATCGCCGAACTCGCCGACGCTTTCGGCGTGCAGTGCGTCGTGGTCGGCATCGATTCGCAGCGCGATGCCGATGGCCAATGGCGGGTGCGCAGCCATACCGGCGATCCCGGACGCATGCGCGCGCCGGGTCGGCGCACGCTCGACTGGGCGGCCGAGGCGCAGCGTCTGGGTGCCGGCGAGATCGTGCTCAACTGCATGGGCAGCGACGGCGTGCGCGACGGCTACGACATCGAGCAGCTGCGCGCGCTGCGCGCCGTCTGCGACGTGCCGCTCGTCGCCTCCGGCGGCGCCGGATCCGCGGCGCACTTCGCCGAGGTATTCCGCGAGGCCGACGTCGACGGCGCGCTTGCCGCCAGCGTATTCCATTCCGGCGACATCGCCATCCCGGTATTGAAGTCGTTCCTGCGCGGGCAGGGCATCGAGGTGCGGTATGAAGAATGAAGACATCGATACCCTGGCCTGGTCGCACTCGCCGGACGTACGCGAAGGCGGCTTGCTGCCGGCCATCGTGCAGGACGCCGACAACGGACGCGTGCTGATGCTCGGCTACCTGTCGCGCGATGCGCTGCGCGCCACGCTGGCCAGCGGCTGGGTAACGTTCTACAGCCGCAGCAAGGCGCGGCTGTGGACCAAGGGCGAGAGCTCCGGCCATCGCCTGGCGCTGGTCCGCGTGGTGCCCGATTGCGATGGCGATACCTTGCTGATCTCGGCGCGGCCGCTGGGGCCGACGTGTCACCTGGGGCGCGACAGCTGTTTCGTCGATGCGCCCGCAGCTGCGCTGGCCATACTCGACGCCACCATCGCGCAGCGCGAACGCGAGCGTCCGCCCGACAGCTACACCACCCGGCTGTTCGAGCTGGGCATCACGCGCGCCGCGCAGAAGGTGGGCGAAGAGGGCGTCGAGACCGCGCTTGCGGGCGTCGCGCAGGATGACGGCGCGCTGCTCGGCGAAGCCGCCGACCTGGTGTACCACCTGCTGGTGCTGCTGCGCCTGCGCGGCCTGGGGCTGGCGGAACTGGAGACGGTGCTGCAAAGCCGAAGCCGTTGATGCCGATGCCGGCGGACACCGCGTCGTCGGCTACATCGGTGCGAATGCGGGATCCGAAGTGCAGACCTGGTCGCGGCCCTTGGCCTTGGCCGAGTACAACGCCAGGTCCGCCGCCATCAGTGCGGCATCGATGCTGCCCGCGGCATCCTCGGTCGGCTGCACGGCATGCACGCCGATGCTCGCCGAGATGCGGATCGAATGGCCGCGCACCGAAGCCGTCTGCGCCTGCAATTGCCGGCGCAGCATTTCGCCTACCTGCGCCGCGGCCGCCAGGTCGTGGCCGGGCAGCCCGACGATGAATTCCTCGCCGCCGTAACGCGCCAGCAGGGCCTTGTGCGGCCGCAGCGTGTCGCCGATGCGGTGCGCGGCCCAGCGCAGGCAATCGTCGCCGACCAGGTGGCCGTAACGGTCGTTGATGTTCTTGAAATGATCCAGGTCGATCATCAGCAGCGACAGCGGCTTGTCTTCGGCATTGCTGTCGATCAGCAGCGCCTCGAAGGCTTCGCGGAAATGGGTGCGGTTGTACAGTCCGGTCAGGCCGTCGCGGCGGCTGGAGTCGCGCAGCCGGCCGTGCGCATCCTCCAGCTGCGCCAGCGTGCCGCGCAGCTCCTGCGTGCGCTGCGCGACCTTGCGTTCCAGGCGCAGGTTGGCTTCGCTGACGATGCGCTCGTTCTCGTGGCGCAGCGACGCGTAGCGCCGGCCCAGCGCCACCGACAGCAACAGCATCTCCAGCGCCGAGCCCATCTGCACGCCGTACTCGGTATAGAAGGTCTTGGGCAGGATGCCGAATGCGACCAGGGTGAACAGCGTGGTGCCGATCAGGAACAGCGCCCAGGCCGCCAGGAACAGCCAGGCCGACGCATAGCCGCGGCGCAGCACGACCACTATCGCGATCGCGATCCAGGCCACGCCGAACAGCACCGCCTTGGTCGCGATCGCGATCGACACGCGATAGGGCAGTTCCAGCGATGCGGCGCCGAGCAGCATGAAAAATCCGATCAGAACCAGGCTGACCGCGTTGCCCCAGCGCCAGCGCTCGGGCAGTTCCAGGAACGTGCGCGCGAACTGCTGCATGCCTATCAGGGCGAGGCAAATAGACAGCGGTACCGACTTGTCGGCCAGCCACGGCGAGTGCGGCCACAGGTATTCGAAGCCCAGGCCATTCAGCGTGAACAGCACCATGCCGAACGCGGAAATATGGAACAGGTACCAGAAATAGCTGGGATCGCGCAGCGTCAGCCACAGCGCGAGGTTGTAGATGAAAAGCGCGGCCAGGATGCCGTAGTAGATGCCGATTCCGAGCTGCGCATCGCGGGTGTGATCGACGAATGCGGTGGGCGTATAGAGATCCAGCGGCACCTGCATCGAACTCTGGCTCTGCACGCGAACCATCAGGTCGACATGCTGGCCGACCGGTAGGTCCAGCCAGAAATTAGGGTGCCGATAACGGATGCTGCGGGCATCGAAGGGCAGGGTGTCGCCGCCGGCATGGTGCACCACGCGGCCGTCCGGATATTTCAGGTAAATGTCGATGTAGTCGCTCAAGGCGTAGCGCTGCACCAGCAGCCAGCGTTGCTCGCGCGCATTGCGGTTGACGATGCCGACATGGAACCAGTACGCGCCTTCCTGAAAGCCGAATTCATGCTTGCCGTTGGGCAGCGGCGCGAATTCGCCCGCAACGAGCCTGCGGAAGGCGCTGGCGGTGTCGTCGCTGGCGTTGTCGTCGCGGCGGTAACGCGTATATTCCGCCAGCGAAGTTTCGGTGACGCCCGCGGTCAGTTCGAGCTCCGATTGAGCCTGCGCTGCTGGCCAATGGCAGAGCAGGACCAAGAGCACCAACAGCCGTCCCGGCAACCGGCTTCGTGTGAAACCCATACCACCCCCTCGCATCCGAATCCCTGGCCAGCTGCTCACGTCCTCCGCACGCCGCTGTTAAGGATAGCAACGGCGCCAGCGGGGTCATTCCGGCCAAATGCGACCGCGCTGGGGCCTTTTACAACGGCATAATTCGCTGCTGGCCCCACCGGATCGACGATGAAAGCACCGATATTCTGTACCGCACTGCTGCTGGCCGTGGCGATGCCGGCCATGGCCAAGATACCGCGCTGCGATGGCGGAAGCGTGTTCGAAGACGTCGATCGCAACGGCTTGCGTGAGGCCGGCGAGCAGGGCCTCGCCGGCATCCGGGTATCGGATGGCGTGAAAATCGTTGAAACCGATTCCAAGGGACGCTATGCCGGGCTCGAAAGCTCCGACCGCACTGTTTTCGTGATCAAACCCGCCGGATTCGCCGTCGGCCGGCGTGCCGACGGCGTGCCCGATTTCTGGCGCAATCCGCGGGCGGGCACCGGATCCGCGCTCAAATTCGGCGGCATTGCGCCGACGCCGGGACCCTGCCGCGACTTCGCATTGCAGCGCCAGCCTCCGCGCGCCGCCGGGCTGGACGTGCTGTTGTTCGCAGATCCGCAAACGAAGTCGGAGACCGATATCGACTATTACCGGCGCGATATCGTCGCGCCGATCGCCAGCAGGCATGGGGCGCGGCTCGGCCTGTCGCTGGGCGATATCGTCAATGACGACCTGTCCCTGTATCCGGCCCTGAACCGGGTCACCGCATCGCTCGATGTGCCATGGCTGCATCTGGCCGGCAATCACGATCTGGACTTCGACGCTGCGCGCGATGAGGAATCGCTGCTCACCTTCCGCAATACCTACGGACCCGATACGTTCGCCTGGGAAGAGCAGGAAGCCGTTTTCATCGGCCTGGACGACGTGATCTATCAACCCGGCAACAAGCCAGCCTACATCGGCGGCCTGCGCGAGACGCAGTTCGCGTTCCTGGAGGCCTATCTGCGCGATGCGCCCAGGGACCGGCTGCTGGTGGTCGCGGCGCATATTCCGTTCTTCGACGCATCGCCGGTGCCTGGCCGGCCGACGTTCCGCACCGCCGACCGCGAACGGCTGTTCGCGCTGCTGGAGGGGTTTCCGCACGTGCTGTTGCTAAGCGGGCACAGTCACACGCAGCGGCACGTTTTCCACGACGCCGCGGACGGCTGGCACGGCGCCGCGCCGTTGCACGAATACAATGTCGGTGCCGCCTGCGGCGCCTTCTGGAGCGGCGTCAAGGACGCGGCAGGCATACCCGACGCGACGATGGCCGATGGCACGCCCAACGGCTATGCCACGTTGCGCGTCGATCCGGCAGGTCGATACGCGCTGGCGTGGCATCCGGCGCGCGATCCCGACGCATCGATCGGACTGCATGCGCCCAAGGTGTTGCGTCGGGGCGCCTATCCTGCCTGGGGCGTATACGCGAACGTCTACATGGGGCGCGACGACAGCAAGGTCGAATACCGCATCGACGGAGGCGAATGGAAGGCGATGGGCAAGGTGCTGCGGCCCGATCCGCGCCTGCTGGCCGAAAATGCGAGGGACGATGCCGCCGACGGGCTGCGTGGCTACGACCGTTCGCCGGAAGCGGAGCCGTCTCCGCACCTGTGGCGCGGCGCGCTGCCGACCGATCTGGCGGTGGGCGAGCATCGCATCGAGATCCGTGCATGGGATCCGTGGCTAGGCGAGCAGCGCGCGCAGACCCGGTATCGCCTGCAGACCGCCACGCCGTAACATCGCAAGCGGCACAAGGCGAAACCCGACATGACGACGTTACCCGACGATCTGCCCATCAAGCTTTTCAAGACTTCCGCAGCATGGGAAAAATGGCTTGTGGCGCATGCAAGCGATGCGGGCGCCTGGCTGAAAATCGCCAAGAAAGATACCGGCGCCACTTCGGTCAGTTATGCCGAGGCGCTCGACGTCGCGTTATGCCATGGCTGGATCGACGGCCTCAAGCGCAGCTGCGACGCGCAATATTTCCTGCAGCGTTTCACGCCGCGGCGCCCGAAGAGTTTGTGGTCCAAGATCAACATCGCCAAGATCGAGGGACTGATCGCGGCGGGACGGATGCAAAAGGGCGGGCTGCGCGAGATCGAAGCGGCCAAGGCCGATGGGCGCTGGCACGCAGCCTACGATTCGGCGCGCAACATGCCGGTGCCGGAGGAGCTCGCAGCGGCATTGGCCGGCAACAAGAAGGCCAAGGCATTCTTCGACAAGCTCGACCGCATCAACCGCTACGCATTCTGCTGGCGCGTGCAGACGGCCAAGAAGCCGGAGACGCGCGCGGCGCGGGTGGCCAAATTCGTCGCGATGCTCGCCAAGGGCGAAAAGATCCACGCCTGAGCCCAGTAGAGCGGAGCTTGCTCCGCTGCTTTGCCTTCGCTTTGGCTCTTCGTAAGAGCGGCTTCAGCCGCGAGCTTTTCCAGGGTGGCACAACATCAAGAGCTCGCGGCTGAAGCCGCTCCTATGAAGAGCAGCGGAGCAAGCTCCGCTCTACAAGGCGTTGTTATCGCTAGACTTTTCGCGTTGGCCGACATACGGATACGGCACCGGCTTGCCCGGGACCAGATCGGCTTCCCAAGCCTGCAAACGTTTGCCGATGCGCGCGCCGACATCGATCTGCGGCAGCGAAGGTTCGAAATCCTCCTTGCGTTCGCGTTGCGCGATGAGCTTGCTGGCGATGTCATAGGCGGCGATGAAGTTGGTGCTGCGGTTGAGGCCGTCGACCAGCCACGCGCGGCCGAAGTAGGTCGCTTCGGAGGCTGTGCCGCAGCCGAAAGAAGCGCGATCGGCTCGCGAGGCGGTCACCAGCAGCGTGTCGGGACTGCGCAACGCCGGCACGAAGCCGCCGGAATAACAGGCCGAAATCACCACGATCCGGTTGCGGATGCCGGCATCGTCCAGCGCGTCGCGCAGGTCCTGCGGCGTCAGCCAGTCCTCCAGCAGCGGCTGCAGCTGCACGGCCAGTTCGTGATCTTCGGTGCCGTGCATCGTCAGGTAAAGCAGCAGCAGGTCCTGGTCGCGGTCCATCGTCGCCCCGATCCGGGCCAGCGCATCGTAGAGGTTGTCGTAGGTCGCCAGCGGGGCAGGGGCCTTGTCCAGGCTGTCGGCATGATTGATCAGCGTGACCACGTGGCCGCGTGCGCCGAAGCGCTGCTCGAACAGCGATTTCAGGTAGACCACTTCGTTGCGGAAGACATCTTCTTCGCCGTCGCCGGCGAAACCCAGCACGTACAGGTCGGGCTTGCCGGGCCGCTGCGGCGCGAGCGCGATCAGGTTGCGGTCGAGAAGCGCGCGATCGCGTTCTTCGAGCGTTTGCCCGCGGCCTTGCGCAGAGCCGGCCGAGCGTTGGTCCGCGGCCAGCGATGCCGACAGCAACAACAGGCATAGCAGCGGTGCGAGATGCATGGCGAGGCGCTGGCGCGGCGCGCTCACGCTTTCTCTGGACGGATGCCCGAAAAATCGTCGACGCGCGGATGGCCGTGCGTAGCCTCGCCGGTGCGCGGTTGCGGGTAATCCTCGCGCCGGTCGACCAGCACGGTGCGCAGACCGGCATCGCGGGCAGCGTCGAGCTCTTCGACCACGTCGGACAGGAAGACGATGCCGGCAGGCGCACGATCCAGACGCGAGGCGATCGTGCGATAGCTCGCGGCATCGCGTTTGTGGCCGACCTCGGTGTCGAAGAAGGCCGAGAACAGCGGGATCAGGTCGCCGGCATCGGTATGGCCGAACAGCAGTTTCTGCGCCGCCACCGAGCCCGACGAATACACCGCCAGCGCGTGGCCGTCCTGGTGCCATTGCTTCAGCATCCGCGCCGCATCCGGATAGACCGGTGCGACGAAGTCGGCGCTGAGGTAGCCGTCCTGCCAGATCATGCCCTGCAACGCCTTCAGCGCGGTGTGCTTGCGGTCCTGGTCGATCCAGCCCTGCAGCGTCTCGACGATGACCTCGTCGGTGCAGATGCCGCCGCTTTCGGTAGCGACGACATCCAACCACTTGCGCACGTCCGGATCGTCGTGGTTTTCGTGGACGAAATCCGGCAGCGCGTTCCTCGCATAAGGAAACAGCACGTCCTTGACGAAGGAGATGCTGCTGGTGGTGCCTTCGATGTCGGTGAGGATCAGGGGCTTGCTCATTGGCTCGTCATCCCAGCGCAAGCTGGGACCCATTTTGATTTTAATCGTGGAATCACAAAGTCACTGGATTCCCGCCTTCGCGGGAATGACGGCTTAAAGCGAACGTTTATCCGGCTCCACCCTTTTCGTAACGCGGAAACTTTTGCGCAATATCTGTGCCGGTGAAATGCCCCACCCAGCCGTCCGGCTCGGTGAAGAAGCGGATCGCGACGAAGCTCGGTTCCGGGCCCATGTCGAACCAGTGCGTGGTGCCGTCAGGCACTGCGATCAGGTCGTCCTTGACGCACTCGATCTCGTAAACCTTGCCGTCCACATGCAGGGTGAACAGGCCGGAGCCGGCCACGAAGAAGCGTACTTCGTCTTCCTTGTGGAAGTGCTCGTCGAGGAACTTCTTGCGCATTTCCTCGCGATTGGGATTGTCCGGCGCGATGCTGACCACATCGACGGTCTTGAAGCCGTACTGCTGCACCAGGCGATCGATGTCGGTCTTGTAGGCCGTCATCACCTCTTCCGGCGTGGCCCCCGGCTGTACCGGCTGCATGGCCTGCCAGCGCTCGAAGGTCACGCCGATCTTCTGCAACTCACGCGCGATGTCGCCGCCATCGCTGCTGTCGAACTGCGGGCTGTCGGGGGCGTCGTCGGCGAAGATGCGGAGTCGGCTCATGGCGGTCTGGCTCGGTGGGGATGGGTCCAGCGTAGCAGCGGCGGCGAAAACGGCCATCGCCGGCCGCGGAACGCTGTAGTTCAGTGTCTAGGGGCGAGTTTGCGCAATTCCAGCTCGCAATTCAGCAGGAACTCGAAGGCTTCCAGATGGCGGCGCGCTTCCGCCATGTCGCGGCCCCAGGCGTAGAGGCCGTGGCCGTCGATCAGGTAACCCCACATGCACTGCGTATCGAGCAGGGCGTCGACCTGCGCCGCCAGCGTGGGCATGTCCTGCGTGTTGGGAAATACCGGCACGTCGATCGCCACTTCATGCGTGGTATTGCCGGCGAAGGCCTTCAGCAGCTCGTAGCCTTCCAGGTGGACATGGCCCATGCCCGCGTACAGGCGCGAGGCGATAGTCTGGTTGGGCGAGTGCGTATGCAGCACGCAGCCGATTTCGGGGAAGCGGCGGTAGAGCTGCGTGTGCAGCAGGGTTTCGGCGGAGGGGCGATGGTCGCTGCCGACCGATTTGCCGTCGAAGTCGACGACCATGATGTCGGCTTCGGTCAGCCGGCCCTTGTCGCGTCCGGACACGGTGATGGCGGCGTGGCTGCCATCGAGCCGGCGCGAGAAGTTGCTGCTGGTCGCCGGCGTCCAGCCGAGCGCGGACAGCTCACGGACGTTGACGATGATCTCGCCGGCCAGCTCGCGCAGGCGGTGGGTGTCGTAGGGCAGGGCGTCGCTCATGCTGCAAGTTTACCGCGGCTTTCTCCCCCTTTGAAAAAGGGGGCTAAGGGGGATTTCCGCTTCCCGCGCCAGCGAAGAGCAAATCCCCCCAACCCCCCTTTTTCAAAGGGGGGAACAGCCGGGTTATTTTTCAAAAGGGGAAAGAGCCGAGTTGCTCGGCGATAGTGCGGGTCTTGTCGATCACCACATCGCCGGTATGCAGCGTGCTCTTGCGCTCGATCAGCAGCAGGCGGCATTCCTCGTCCGCCACCGGATTGTGGCGCACGCCCTTGGGCACGACGTACATCTGGCCCGGGCCGAGTTCGACGGATTCATCGCCTTCCAATTCGATCTTCAGCCGCCCGGACAGCACGTAGAACAGCTCGTCCTCGTTGTCGTGGGCATGCCAGGCCAGCGTGCCCTTGACCTTGGCGACCTTGATGTAGGCGTCGTCGACTTCAGCCAGGATGCGGGGCGACCAGTATTCGTCGAGACGTTCGGCTTCGGCTGCGGGAGAAATGGGGGTCGGCATGGCGGTTCCACGCGGGGGGCTTGGCTCGAGTTTGCCGCAAAAAAAACGGCGCGGTTGCCCGCGCCGTTTTCAGGTGACGACGAGGCGGCTTACGGGCCCAGATCGGGGCCTTCGTGGAACTTCGGCGCCGGTTCGAGATGCGGCGTGTCCGTCGGCGGCGAGCGGCCGGGCGCCAGATCGCTGTGGCGGTAGCCGTAGAGCGCGTAGACGATCATGCCGATCACCGCCCAGCCGAAGAACAGGCTCAGCGTATACAGCGACAGGTTGAGGAACAGCAGCAGGCAGCCGGCGATCGCCAGCGGGCACACCACCCACACCATCGGCGTACGGAACGGACGCGGACGGTCGGGCTGCTGCTTGCGCAGGATCATCACCGCGAGCGCGACCATCACGAAGGCGAACAGCGTGCCGGAGTTCGAGATGTCGGCGAGCACGCCGACCGGGAACCATGCCGCGAAGACCGCCACGAAGATGCCGGTGATGATGGTGACCACGTACGGCGTGTGGAAGCGCGTATGCACCTTCGACAGCACGTTCGGCAGCAGGCCGTCGCGCGACATGGTGAAGAAGATGCGGGTCTGGCCGTAGATCATCATCAGGATCACCGAGGGCAGCGCCAGCGCCGCGGCCAGGCCGATCATGTTGCCCCACTTGGCGAAACCGAGCATGCGCAACACGTGCGCCAGCGGCTCCTTGCTGCAGACCAGGGCTTCGCTGCCCTTGCAGGCGGCGGCCAGTTCCGGGCTGCCCGGGTGCAGGGCCAGGCCGTTGGCATCGAGCATCGGCTGCGAGCCGATCGAACCGACCGCGCCATAACCCACCAGCAAGTAGAAAATGGTGCAGACCGCGAGCGAGGCGATGAGGCCGATCGGGATGTTGCGGTTCGGATTCTTGGTTTCTTCCGCCGCGGTCGAGACCGCGTCGAAGCCGACGTAGGCGAAGAAGATCGACGCCGCCGCACCGAGCACGCCGATGCCGCCGAGCGGGCTTCCCCAACCGGTCGGGAAGAACGGTTTGAAGTTCGGATCCTGCGCCGCCGGGACCGCGATGATGATGAATGCAGTCAGCGCTGCGACCTTGATCAGCACCAGCACGGCGTTGACCTTGGCCGACTTGGACGTGCCGATCACCAGCAGGACAGTCACCAGCAGCGCGATGCAGAACGCGAGCAGGTTGAAGCTGCCGCCGTCCATCGGCCCAGTTCGCAGGAACTCGGGCAACGGATATCCCATGCTGATCAGCAACCCGTTCATGTAACCCGACCAGCCGACCGACACCGCGCACGCGGCGACCGCATATTCCAGCACCAGCGCCCAGCCGACCGCCCAGGCCAGGCCTTCGCCGAGCACGCCGTAGGTGTAGGTGTAGGCGGAGCCGGAGACCGGCAGCATCGAGGCGAGTTCGGCGTAGGCCAGGGCTGCGAGCCCGCAGACCACGGCGGCGATTACGAAGGCCAGCATCATCGCCGGTCCGGCCTTCTGGCCTGCTTCGGCGGTCAGTACGAAGATACCGGTGCCGATGATGGCGCCGATACCGAGCATGGTCAGTTGGAAGGCACCCAGCTGGCGCTTGAGCGATTTTCTTTCGGCAGTAGCGAGAATCTGTTCGAGCGGCTTGACGCGCCAAAAAAGCATTGTGTTCTCCCCAAAATACGAAGGCGGGCGGGTAAAGAGCCCGGCGGCAGGCCGCCGGGGAACCGGAGGACATTAACCGGCACGCCGCCCGCGGCACAAGCGCCATCGGTACGCCAGGCCTGGATAATGACGGCTCGGACCGGGCTGAAAATGGAAATGACGCAACGCAACATGAGTATCGACGAAACACATGAACAGCACTCGCTAGCACTCGCGTTGGCCGGGTACCGACAGCGCTGGCAAGACGAGGCCGATACGGTCGCGGATTTCGCCGACCTGTTCGCCGACGCCGGCAATCCGTTCGTGCGCGAGCGGCTCGCCGGCCACTTCACAGGCGCGGCCTGGCTGGTCAGCGCCGATGGCGAACGCGTGCTGCTCACCCACCATCGCAAGCTCGACCGCTGGCTGCAGCTCGGCGGCCATGCCGATGGCGATACCGATCTGCGGCGTGTGGCGCTGAAGGAAGCCGAAGAAGAGTCCGGACTCGGCGGTCTGTCTGTCGAGCCGGAGATCTTCGACCTGGACCGGCACCGGATCCCCGAGCACAAGGGCGTGCCGGCGCACTGGCACTACGACGTCCGCTACGTGGTGCATGCAGGGTCGGACGAGGCGTTCGTGGTCAGCGACGAATCGCACGCGTTGGCGTGGCGCGATATCGCGGCCTTGCTGCAGGACGCCACGCTGGATGCGTCGCTGCATCGCATGGCGCGCAAATGGCTGCTGCGCCGCGGCTCTTCGTAGGAGCGGCTTTAGCCGCGAGCTTTTCCCGATTCCACACAGGATCAAGCGCTCGCGGCTAAAGCGCTGCTACGAAGAGCGGGGCTGCGCTAAAGCGGCTGCGTCCGGCTGCAGCGCGTCAGTCCGCGCGTCCGGCGAACTCGCCGGTGACGGTATTGACCAGCACGCGCTCGCCGACACGGATGTATTCGGGCACCTGGATCTCGATGCCGGTCGACAGCGTGGCCGGTTTCGGGCGCTTGGTGGCGGTGCCGCCCTTGAGTTCCGGCGGCGTGTCGGTCACTTCCAGCGTCACGCTCGTCGGCAGCTGCAGCGCCACCGGCTGGTCGTCGATGATCTGCACGTAACAGCCGCTGAGACCGTCGCTGATGAAGCCGCTGCCGACGACGTCGGCGTCGAGCGCGTAGGGCGTGTAGTCCTCGTCGTCGAGGAACACGAACGCGTCGCCGTCCTTGTACGAGAACGTCGCCTGCCGGCGCGAGAGCTCGACTTCCTTCAAATCGTCGTCGCCGCCGAGGCTGAGGTCGTACTTGCTGCCACCGGGCACGCTGTAGAGCGTAAAGCGGAACTTGACGTTACCGCCGCGGCCCTGCGGCGAGCTGCGTTCGATGTCGCGCACCTGGTACACGGTGCCGTTGTGTTCGACCACGTTTCCTTTCTTGACGTCGTAGGCTTTCATTAGATTTATTCTGAAATGAGTATATGGAGGAAGGTTTTCTTTCTCCCGTCATCCCAGCGAAAGCTGGGGCCCATTTTGATCTTGCTGTTTGTGCTGTAACCAAAAAGCAAAATGGGTCCCAGCTTTCGCTGGGATGACGGGGGTGTGCTACTTCGGAGCCAGCCGAACGGCACCGTCCAGCCGGATCGTTTCGCCATTGAGGTAACGATTCTGCAGGATGTACGCCACCAGGTCGGCGAACTCTTCCGGCTTGCCCAGGCGCGACGGGAACGGGATCGATGCGCCCAGCGACTGCTGCACTTCCGGCGGCATGCCGTCGACCATCGGCGTCCAGAAGATTCCCGGCGCGACGGTCATCACGCGGATGCCGAAGCGCGCCAGCTCACGCGCCATCGGCAGGGTCATGCCGACCACGCCGCCCTTGGAGGCCGAGTAGGCGGCCTGGCCGATCTGGCCGTCGTAAGCGGCGACCGAGGCCGTGTTGACGATAACGCCGCGCTCGCCGTCGTCGCCGGCGGCGTTGTTCTGCATCAGCGCGGCGGCGGCCTTGGCGACGTTGAAGCTGCCGACCAGGTTGACCATCACCGTACCGGCGAAATTCTTGAGCGGCATCGCGCCGTCCTTGCCGAGCACGCGGCCGGCGCCGAGGATGCCGGCGCAGTTGATCGCGGCATTCAGGCCGCCCAGGAATTCGTGGGCCGCGTTCACGTTGGCGATCACACCGGGTTCGTCGGTCACATCGGTGCGGAAGTAACGCGCATTGGCTTCGCCGAGCTCGGCGACCGCAGCGGCGCCCTTGTCGTCGTTGACGTCGAACAGGGCGACCTTGCCGCCATGGGCGACCAGGTGCCGGGCGACCGAAAGGCCGAGGCCGGAGACGCCGCCGGTGACGATGGCGCGGATGTTGTCGAGCTGCATGGGACGTCCTGCGGGCGGAAACCGGGCATTTTAGCGTAGCGGCCGCGCGCCGGCTCCGTCTTTTGTAGAGCGGAGCTCGCTCCGCTGCTCCGACCGCCAGCCATAGGGCAGCGGAGCAAGCTCCGCTCTACAGATCGAGCAGGTAGAAGGTATTGCAGCCGCCATGGCCGGTGGCGCCCAGCGGGCCGTCGATCTTGCGAAAGCCTGTGCGTTCGTAAAGCTTCATGGCAGCATTCATCCCGGCCAGCGTTTCCAGGTAACAACGCTTGAAGCCGATCCGCCGTGCGGCATCGAGGCACTGCGTCATCAGCGCCGCGCCGGCGCCGAGACCGCGCAGCGTCGGCAGGAAGTACATCTTGCGCAGCTCGCAGGTCTCGTTATCCCCGCCCTCCAGCGGCGCGACGCCGCCGCCGCCTTCGACGATGCCGGCGTGCTCGATCACGAAATAGGCGCTGCGCGGGCCGTCATAGGCGCGGCTCATCCAGTCCACTTCCGGGTCGTTGATGGCGAACCCGTCGCCGACGGCGCCGAATTCGGGCATCACCGTACGGATGATGCCGGCTACCGCCGCGTCGTCGCGCGGCTCGATGGGACGGATCGAAAAAGTCGCAGTCGTTTCAGGCATGGGCGCGATTAGGGTTGCGGTCGAGACGGTGGACGAATTCGTCGGGTGCCAGGCCGGGAGCGAACAGGAAACCCTGGCCTACCGGCACGCCGAGCTGCAGCAGGAACTGGCGTTGCGCCTCGGACTCCACGCCCTCGGCCACCAGGCCCAGACCCAGGCTGCGCGCGATCGCCGCCACCGCGCGGCAAACCGCGACATCGGACTGGTTGTCGGGCACGCCCTGCACGAACAACTGGCTGAGCTTGAGGCCATGGATCGGCAGGCGCCGCACGTAGTTCAGCGCGCTGTAACCTTCGCCGAAGTCGTCGATGGTCAGCATCACGCCGAGTTCGCGCAGCGCCATGAAAGTCTTGATGGTATCGGGCGCGTCCTCGATCAGCACGCGTTCGGTGAATTCGAGTTCCAGCGCAGCACCGGGCAGGTCGAATTCTTTCAGCGCATCGCGCACGCTCGCGGCAAGGTCTTCGGCCAGGAACTGGCGGTAGGACACGTTGATCGCGACACGGACGATGCCGTAGCCCTGCTTGCGCCACTCCGCGACTTGCCGGCAGGCCTCGCGCAGCACCCAGCCGCCGATGCGCACGATGTCGCCGGTAGTCTCGGCGTGGCCGATGAACAGGTCGGGCCGCATCTCGCCGAGCTGGTGGTTCTCCCAGCGGATCAGCGCTTCGGCCGCGATCACGCGGCCGTGGCGCAGGTCGACCTGCGGCTGGTAGACCAGATGGAATTCGTCGTTGTCGGCAGCGCGGCGCAGATGCGTCTCGATCTGCAGGCGATCCTGCTGGCGTTGCGCGAGTTCCGGAGTGAACGCCTGCCAGCCGTTGCGTACGCGGCGCTTGCTGTCGTACATCGCCGCGTCGGCGTTCTGGATCAGTTGCTGCGGCCGGTTGCCGTCATCGGGCGCGTAGGCGATGCCGATGCTGGCGGTGATCGTGAATTCGTCCTCGCCGAAGCGGAAGCCGTCCCTGAAAGCCTCCAGCAACCCATTGGCCAGCCGTTCCGGACGCCCGGCATCGTCGCCGGTGGCGCAGACGATCAGGAATTCATCGCCGCCGAAGCGGGCGATCAGGCCCTCGTGGCCGGCCGCGCCGACGATGCGTTGCGCGGCGGTGACCAGCAGCTCATCGCCGGCGGCGTGGCCGAGTACGTCGTTGACGGTCTTGAAGCGGTCCAGGTCGACATACAGCACCGCGATCATGTCGTGACCCGGATCGGCCAGCATGTCCGACAACTCGCCGAGGATCGCATCGCGGTTCATCAGCCCGGTCAACGGATCGGTGCGCGCCTGCACGCGCAGCACGTCCTCGGCCTGCTTGCGCTGGGTGATGTCCTGGATGGTGCCGCTGAGCCGGGTTGCGCTGGGATTGCCGGCCTCGGTCTCGCCGATCATGCGGATCCAGAAGGCCTGGCCGTTTTCGCGCAGGCCCTGCAGTTCGAGATCGAAGCCCGCGTTGACGTCGACGAGCCGGTTGAGCGCGGCTTGCAACGGCGGCCGATGATGCGGGCGCAGGCAGTCGAGCAGTTCGAGCATCGTCGCCGGCGCTTCGATGCGGCCGAGGATGCGCCGCACCTCGCCGGTGAGGTAAAGCTGCTGGTTGACGCGGTCCCACTCCCAGCCGCCGACGTGCGCGAGCGCCTGCGTGCGATCGAACAGCGCGTTGTCGCGTTTCAGCGCGGTGACGTCGCTGAACAGAGCGAACACATGTTCCGGCCGCGAGCCGCCGGCCGAGAACACCGGCACGTGGGTCACCGATATCCAGGTCATCTGCCGGCTCGGGATATGGAACATGCCGAGCACGGTGCTTTCGATGATGTGGCCGGTGCGCATCGCGCGCATCGTCGGCTGCTGTTCCAGGGTCAGCTCGTCGCCGTTCTCGTCGACCACTTTCCAGTCGTCGAACTTGAACCTGCGCTGCAGGTTTTCGTTGGGCCCGACGCCGAAGATGCGGTGCGCCGCGGGATTCGCGGACACCACCTTGATCGCCCCCGGATCGGCGCTGAACAGGATCACGCCCTTGTCGATGGATTCCAGCAGCAAGCGGTACTTGGATTCTGATTCCCAGCGCATGCTGAGGTCGCGCGCAACGGCCACCATTGCGCGCCGGCCGTCGTATTCGATGTTGGCCGAATGCACTTCCACCGGAAACCGGCTGCCGTCGGCGCGCATGTTGCTGACTTCGATTACGTAGCTGTCGCCGCGATCCAGGGCTTCGAGCACCGGATCCATGTGGTCGCGCGGCAGGTCGGGATTGAGCACGTGGATGGGCTGGCCGACGATGTCCTCGCGCGGGCGCCGGTAGGCGGCAAGGCCGGCGGCATTGAGGTCGAGCACGGTGCCGTCGAGGGCGATGATGCTGGTCGGATCGGGCACGGCATCGAACAGCGTCCGGTAACGCTTGCGCGCCGCCTCGGCCTCGGCCATGGACGTGTGCAGGGCAGCGCAGGCTTGCGACAGCAGCGAACGCGTCGTGTCGGGCAGCGTGGGATCGTCGCTCGCGCGCTCCAGCGCCTGCAAAGTAGCTTCCGCCGCCGCGTGGGAGTCGAACTCCGGCGACGAAGGCGCGTTCATGCGGCCGCCAGTGCCTTGCCGACTTTGCTGCCGGTCTCGCGGCCGAGCAGGGCGGATAGCCATCGGCCCGTGTCTGCGAGTTTGTCCAGGTCGATCCCGGTTTCGATGCCGAGGCCGTGCAGCATGTAGACGACGTCTTCGCTGGAGACGTTGCCGCTGGCGCCCTTCGCGTACGGACAACCGCCGGTGCCGCCGACGGCGGCGTCGACCACCGCGACGCCTTCCTCCAGGCAGGCGAGGATATTGGCCAGCGCCTGGCCGTAGGTATCGTGGAAGTGGATGGCCAACGCCGGCATCGGCACTTCCGCGGCGACTGCCTTCAGCATCGCCCGCGCCTTCTGCGGCGTGCCGACACCGATGGTGTCGCCCAGCGATATCTCGTAGCAGCCGAGCGCGTGCAGCCGGCTGGCGACGCGCACCACGTCGGCCAACGGCACTTCGCCCTGGTAAGGGCAGCCGAGCACGGTCGATACGTAGCCGCGCACGCGCACGCCATCGTTGCGCGCACGCTCGATTACCGGCCGGAAACGTTCGATCGATTCGTCGATGCCGGCGTTGATGTTCTTGCGGTTGAACGCTTCCGACGCGGCGGTGAACACCGCGATCTCTTCGGCGCCGACCGCGCGGGCGCGCTCGTAGCCCTGTTCGTTGGGCACCAGCACCGGATAGGCGATGCCCGGCTTGCGCCGGATGCCGGCGAAGACCTCGGCCGCATCGGCGAGCTGCGGGATCCATTTGGGGCTGACGAAACTGGTGGCTTCGATCGTGCGCAGGCCGGTCGTCGACAGGCGGTCGATCAGTTCGATCTTGTCGGCGGTGGCGATCATCGCCTTCTCGTTCTGCAGGCCGTCGCGCGGGCCCACTTCGACGATGCGTACCGAGGTCGTCATGGCCTGGCCTTCGCGCGCAGGCGCCTGAGCTCTACCGCGCCGCGTTCGCCCGGCGCGACGAACACGTCCGCCGATCGCAGCAGCCGGGCGACGGCCTCGCGATCGCTGGTGACGGCGAGCAGCGAGTCGGAAATCTCGCGCCCCGGCACGTCGCCGTCTTCGATCGCATCGCGCATCCGCGGCAGATCGACCATGGCCGCATGCAGCACATCGTCCTGCACGCGGTAGCGCAACAGGAACATGCCGCGCTCAAGGGCAGCCAGGTCGCTGCTGCCGAGCTGGCCCGCGCCCAACCCGGCCATGCGTTCGATATCGCCTTTTTCGAATACCAGGTAGCGCTGGCCATCCAGCGCGAAGCCGCGCAGTTGCACGCGCGGCGACATGACCGTCTGTCCGGGGCGCCCATTGGGAAACTGGGCGCGGCACTGGCCATCGACGTCGACAGCGTCCTGGCCAGCCACATCGGCTGGCGCCCAGCGACCCGCCAGTTGCGGATCGCAATCCAGCGTCGCCGCGGGAAGGTGCTCGAAAGCGACGCAGCCACCCAGGCACAGGCCCAGCGCAGCGGCAGTGGCGATCGGGTGGTTCATGTCGCCAGCGTCGCCAGCACCGCATCGGCCTCGACGAAATCGCCGGCGGTCGCGCGCAGTTCGGCGACCACGCCGTCGCGTGGAGATTTCAACGCCAGCTCCATCTTCATCGCTTCCATCACCAGCAGCTCCTGGCCTTCGACCACGTTATCGCCGACGCCGATCTTGACCAGCACCACCCGCCCGGGCATCGGCGATAAGAGGCGGTCCGCGCCTCGGCCGGTGCCGGCCGGTTCGTATCGGTACAGGGCTACGGGCTCCAGACGCAGGCGACGCGTGCCGTCGTGCACGTCGAGCGTACCTGCGCCCTCGGCCACCTGGAAACGCCACCCCTGACCATCAAAACGCGTACTGAGGGCGCCATCGGTCAGGCGTGCGCCAGAAACCACTACGGTGCGGCCGTCGTGCTCGATGCGGTATTCGCCGGCGCTGCCGTGGCCGACCAGTTCGAGCCGTTGGCCGCGATGCATGAAAGCGAGGGTGCGACCACCGGCATGGCCCAGGCGCCAGCCGTCGGCGATGGCCCACGGCGTGTACGGATCGGACGAAGCATGCGCCTGTTCGCGTTGCGCGGCTTCCTGCATCAGCAGCTTGGCCGTCGCCGCGGCCAGCAGCAGCTCCGGCTCGGCGGCCTGCGCCGGCATGAATTGGTCGAGGTGGCGGTCCAGATAGCCGGTATCGATGCTGCCGTCGGCGATCGCCGGATGCCGCACCAGCCGTTCCAGGAAATCGATGTTCGACTTGGGACCTTCGATCCGGCACTGCGCCAGCGCTTCGCGCAGGCGCGCCAGCGCGCGCGGGCGATCCTCGTCCCAGACGATCAGTTTCGCGATCATCGGGTCGTAGAAGATCGTCACCGTGTCGCCCTGGACCACACCCGAATCGATCCGCACGTGCGCGGAGGGCGCGGGCAGGCGCAGTTGCTGCAGTTTGCCCGAGCCGGGCAGGAAGCCCGCTTCGGGATCCTCGGCGTATAGGCGCACTTCGATGGCGTGGCCGCGCTGGCCGATCTGTTCCTGCGTGGACGGCAGCGCATCGCCGGCGGCCACGCGCAGTTGCCATTCGACAAGGTCCAGGCCGGTGACGAGCTCGGTCACCGGATGCTCCACCTGCAGCCGCGTGTTGATCTCCATGAAATAGAAGCCGCCGTCCGGCGCCACGATGAACTCGACGGTGCCGGCATTGACGTAATCGATCGCACGCGCCGCCAGTACCGCCGCCGCGCCCATCGCGGCGCGCATGTCGGACGTGAGGAAGGTCGAAGGCGATTCCTCCAGCACTTTCTGGTAGCGGCGCTGCGCCGAGCATTCGCGCTCGTTGAGGTGGATGACGTGGCCGTGGCTGTCGCCGAATACCTGGATCTCGATATGGCGCGGTTGCTCGACGTAGCGTTCCAGCAGTACGCGGTCGCGGCCGAACGCATTCTTCGCCTCGCGCTGGCAGCTTTCCAGCAGCGGCAGGAACTCGTCGGTGCTGCGCACGATGCGCATGCCCTTGCCGCCGCCGCCGTGCGCGGCCTTGATCATCAGCGGGAACCCGATCCGTTCTGCCTCGCGCGCCAGCAGCTGCGGCGACTGGTCTTCGCCGGTGTAGCCCGGCACGACCGGCACGCCTGCGGCCTGCATCAGTTCCTTGGCGCCGGCCTTGCTGCCCATCTTGCGCATCGACGCCGCGTTCGGGCCGATGAAGGCGATGCCTGCGGCTGCCACCGCCTCGGCGAAGTCGGCGTTCTCGCTGAGGAAGCCGTAGCCGGGATGGATTGCCTGCGCGCCGGATCGCACTGCGACCTCGATGATCGCATCGCCGCGCAGATAACTGTCCTGCGGCCGAGGCCCACCGATCGGATACGCCTCATCGGCCAGACGCACGTGCTGCGCGTCGGCATCGGCCTCGGAGAACACGGCGACGGTGCGGATACCGAGCGTGCGCGCGGTGCGGATCACCCGGCAGGCGATTTCGCCGCGGTTGGCGATGAGGATCTTGTCGAACATGCTTTAGCCCTCCCCTTCAAGGGGAGGGTTGGGTGGGGATGGGTTTGCTTTCTCGCGCAATGTTTGCCAAATCACTTCAAGCACTCCATCCATATTTTCGAATACTTCATTGTTCCAGAACCTTAGGACGATGAAGCCTGTTTTCTCCAGGTTCCTCGTGCGTTGTTTGTCGTAGTCGACGGCTTCGGCATGCTGCCCGCCATCCAACTCAATGGCGACTTTACGCTCCAGGCAGGCGAAGTCGATGATGTAATTCCCGAAGGGGTGCTGACGGCGGAATTTCGCATTGTCGACCTGCTTGCCGCGGATCCGTTGCCATAAAGCGCGTTCAGCATCCGTGGACGCATTGCGCAGGTCGCGCTGCAACTTGCCGTCGAGGATTCTTCGATTGGTTTGACCTTCCAAGCAGGACTCCGTGCGGTTTTTTGCGGATCAAACCCATCCCCACCCAACCCTCCCCTTGAAGGGGAGGGCTTTATAGCGTCATTCCGGTGCGTGGCAGACCGCTTCGATGTTGTGGCCATCCGGATCGAGCACGAACGCGCCGTAGTAATTCTCATGGTAGTGCGGCCGCAGTCCCGGCGGGCCGTTGTCCTGCGCGCCGGCGGCGAGCGCGGCCTCGTAGAAGCTGCGTACCGCAGCGCGATCGGCAGCGACCACGGCGACATGCATGCGGGCCTGCTTTTCGCTGTTGCCGATCCAGAAATCCGGCTTGCCCTTGCCGAAGCCCGCCGCGCTCGAACCGTCGCCGGTCATCTCCGGCGTGACTTCCATGACCAGGCCGTAGCCCAGCGGCGCGAACACGGCGGCGTAGAACGCCTTGGAACGTGCGAAATCGGAAACGGGCAGGCCGATATGGTCGAGCATGAGCTACTCCTTGGCGGTCCAGGCGGGCGAACGTTTGTCGAGGAAGGCGCCGATGCCTTCCTGGCCTTCCGGCGAGACCCGCAGGCGCGCGATCAGGTCGGCATTGGCGGCATCCAGCGCGTCGCGGTCGCTGCGGTGGGCCACCTCGCGCACCAGCGTCTTCGCCTTGGCGGTCGCGACCGGACCGGCCTTCAATAGAAGATCGATCTGCCGCTGCACCGCCGCGTCGAGCTGTTCGGCCGCTACCACCTGGTGCAGCAGGCCGATCTGCAATGCGACGTCGGCGCCGAAGAATTCCGCGCTGGCGAACCAGCGCCGCGCCTGGCGTGGGCCGATCGCGGCGATCACATAGGGAGAGATCACCGCCGGCAGCAGCCCGAGTTTGCTTTCGGTCAGGCCGAATTTCGCCTCCGGCACGCCGATCGCGATATCGCAGCAGGCGACCAGGCCCACACCGCCGCCGAAGGCCGCGCCGTGCACGCGCGCGATAGTCGGTTTGGGCAGTTCGTCGAGCGTGCGCATCAGGCGGGCGAGGGCGAGGGCGTCGTCGCGGTTCTCGGCCTCGCCGGCCTGGGCCATGCCGCGCATCCAGTTGAGATCGGCGCCGGCGGAGAACGAGGCGCCGGCCGCTTCCAGCACCACCACGCGTACCGCGGCATCCGCGGCCAGCCCGTCGAGCGCTGCGGTCAGCTCGCCGATCAGCCCGGCATCGAAGGCGTTGTGCAGCTCCGGCCGGTTCAGACGCAGGCGCACGACCGGGCCTGTGCTTTCGATCAGCAACGACGGCATCGTCATCCAGGGCGCTCACGGGTGGGGACTGCATGATAGCCGGAGGCTGTGTTCCATCCGGGCCCGCGTTCTGGCGCCGCCGGCAGATGCTAGAATGAGAACAATTCTTGTTTGCCGATGAGCATGATTCTCTCCGACCTGCCCCGACGTACCTCGGCCACGGTGGAAGCCGTCGAAGACCGGGTTCCCAACGACGCCATCGCGCGGCGTCTGCGCGAGCTCGGTTTCGTCGACGGCGAGCAGGTGCAGGTGATGGCCGTCGGTCCGATCGGCGCGGAGCCGCTGCTGGTGCAGATCGGCTATACGCGTTTCGCGTTGCGCCGCGAGGAAGCGGCCCGCGTACGCGTGCGCAGCAACGGCGCGGGTCAAACAGGTGTGGGGCAGGCATGAGCGCGGTCGCCGTGCCGCTGCGCCTGGCCCTGGTCGGCAATCCGAACAGCGGCAAGACCGCGCTGTTCAACCAGCTGACCGGCAGCCGCCAGAAAGTCGCCAACTACGCCGGCGTCACCGTCGAGCGCAAGGAAGGCCGCCTCACCGCACCCTCGGGCCGGCAGTACGCCGTGCTCGATCTGCCCGGCGCCTACAGCCTGCATCCGGCGAGCCTGGACGAGGCGATCGCCCGCGACGTCTGCCGCGGCTTCTATCCCGGCGAGCCGGCGCCGGATGCGCTGGTGTGCGTGGTCGATGCCACCAACCTGCGCCTGCACCTGCGTTTCGTGCTGGAGCTGCGCGAGATCGGCAAGCCGATGATCGTGGCTTTGAACATGGCCGACGCGGCGCGACGGCGCGGCATCGCCATCGATGTCGATGCGCTGCAGCGCGAGCTCGGCGTACCGGTGGTGGAGACGGTGGCCGTGCGCAGCGGCGGGGCGCAGGCCTTGATTGCAGCGCTGGACCATATCGGCACGCGTTCGGCGGCGCCGCAGAAACGGTTGGCTGCGCACGAACGCGACGATGCGGGCGAATCGCAAGCCCTGCATGCCGAGACGCGTCGCCTGTTGTCGCTGGCCGTGACCATGCCGCGCCGTACCGCGCGCATCGACGATGCGCTGGACCGCTGGCTGCTGCATCCCGTGTTCGGACTGCTGGCACTGGCGGTGGTGATGTTCCTGATCTTCCAGGCCGTGTACGCCTGGGCCACGCCGATGATGGACGGCATCGAAGCCGTCACCGGCTGGCTCGGCGACTGGGTCGGCGGCGCGCTGCCGGCAGGCCCGCTCAACAGCCTGCTGGTGGACGGCATCATCGCCGGCGTCGGCGGGGTGATCGTGTTCCTGCCGCAGATCCTGATCCTGTTCGCCTTCATCCTGGCGCTGGAGGAATCCGGTTACCTGCCGCGCGCCGCATTCCTGCTGGACCGGATGATGGCTGCGGCCGGCCTGTCGGGACGTTCCTTCATCCCGCTGCTGTCGAGCTTCGCCTGCGCCATCCCCGGCATCATGGCAACGCGCTCGATCCAGGATCCGCGCGACCGCCTGGCCACGATCATGGTTGCGCCGCTGATGACCTGTTCGGCGCGGCTGCCGGTGTATGCGCTGCTGATCGGCGCGTTCATTCCGCAGCAGCAGGTGTGGGGCGTTTTCAACCTGCAGGGGCTGGTGCTGTTCGCGCTGTACATGGCCGGCATCGTCAGCGCGCTGGCGGTGTCCTGGGTGATGAAGAAATGGCGCCGCGACAAGAGCGAGCATCCGCTGATGCTGGAACTGCCGTCGTACCGGCTGCCGCATCCGCGCGACCTGCTGATCGGCCTGTACGAACGCGCGATGATCTTCATCAAGCGCGTCGGCGGCATCATCCTGGCGCTGACGGTGCTGCTGTGGTTTTTGCTGTCGTTCCCGGCCGCGCCCGCGGACGCCGTCGGGCCGGCGATCGATTACAGCTTCGCAGGCCGCATCGGCCACGCCATGACCGCGGTGTTCGCGCCGGTCGGTTTCAACTGGCAGATATGCATCGCGCTGATCCCGGGCATGGCCGCGCGGGAAGTGGTGGTGTCTTCGTTGGCCACGGTCTATGCGCTGTCGGCGAGCAACGACGACGCGGCGGCGCAGGCGCTGTCGCCGCTGATCTCGGATGGCTGGTCGCTGGCGACGGCGCTGTCGCTGCTGGTGTGGTTCATCTACGCCCCGCAATGCCTGTCGACGCTGGCCACGATCCGGCGCGAGACCAATTCCTGGAAGCAGGTGGCGATCAGCGCCGGCTATCTGTTCGCGCTCGCTTACCTCGCCTCGCTGATCACTTATCAAGTCGCTGTGGCGCTGGGGGCGGGATGAGCGCCTCGTTGCTGCTGCAATACGCGTTGATTGCGCTGGCAGTGCTGGTCAGCGTGATGGTGGTCGCCAAGAAGCAATTTCCGAATGCGACGCGCAGGCTGCGGGTCGCTTGCGCGCTGCCGTTGCTGCGCGAAGGGCGGCCGCGCTGGTTGCGTTCGATGGGACGCTGGATCGCGCCACCCGCTTCGCTCACAGGTGCCGGCGCGTGCGGTGGCTGCGACAGCTGCGACACGCCATCGCCGCATTGACGGGTCACGCGACCCATTTTTCGTAGGTGCGAATTCATTCGCACGCTTCTACCGGCAGGATCAAAAGCGTGCGAATGAATTCGCACCTACGAGAGCGAAAGGCTCGCGGCTGAAGCCGCTCCTACGAAAAGCGGGAGCTAATGGCGGCGGCCGGAGGCCTTGGCGCCAGTCGGCGCGAACATCTCCACCGCCAGCGTGAACGTGCGTTGCTCGTTTGGATGCAGTGCGCCGACGCCGACTACATGGCGCGAAACTTCCTCGCCGCGTTCGTTGCGCACCGTCACCACCACCGAATACTCCGACGAACCGCCATCGGGCGGCTGCCGGATGATGCCCTCGACCTTGAGCGGCGAGGGCAGCGGTTGCGCCAGCGGCGCGGCCGCCGAATCGATGCGCAAATAATGCTTGCACGCCGGGCAGACCGCGGCGCTTTCCAGGATCCTGGTCTTGCAGTGCGGGCAGGTTCGCGTGGAACCTGCCGTTCCCGGGCGCGGTGTGCTCATGCGCCGGAGCCGTTCTCCGTCGAGCCCGACTTCTTGCCGCTCTTCTCGTCCCAACCGAAGTCGGCCTGGCCGCGCATGCGCGAACCGGCGGCGACAGTGAGCGAGCCGGCCTTCAGGTCGCCGATCAGCACGCCGCTGGATAGCAGTTCGACGATCGCAGCCGATTCGATGTTGCCTTCGAGTTCGCCGGCGATGGTCACCTTGTTGGCGCGCACGCCGCCGGTGAGCTTGGCGCCGTTCTCGATGGTGAGGTCGCCCTGTACGTTGACGTCGCCCTTGAACTTGCCGGCGATGCGGACATGACCGGTGCCTTCGATCTTGCCCTCGATGGTCAGATCGGAAGCGATCAGCGATTCCTTGGCGGCGGGCTGCGCGGACGGTGTCGGCGCGGCGCTGAAACTCGGGGCCGGCGTCGGCGTCGACGCAGCATAATCGTTGCTCGCGGTATCGCGCACGGGCGACGCTGCGGGCGGCGGATCCAGCGGGAAGCTGGCGGTGTCTTTTTTCGCGGGGGTCTGTTCTTTCCAGATCGCCATGGGGCGTTTCCTCTAATCGATTGCTAGGCAGGGATTGCAGGGCGGGGCACGACTGCGTCGTAGCCGGAGACTAACACGTCAATTCTGCGTGATGGTTGCGATAAGTCTCACAAATCCCATGACTTGCGCGATGTTCTGATCGGGTTTGTTAAAAAGACGTCACACGTTCTGAGCGCGGCTGAACGGAGTTAAATTTCCATTAGGCGATGAACCGCCGCTCTCTACATTCTGAATACGCCGTACTTCGCCGCCTCTATCGGCGCATTCATCGATGCCGAGATGGCCAGACCGAGCACGCGGCGCGTATCCGCCGGATCGATGACGCCGTCGTCCCACAGCCGTGCGCTGGCGTAATACGGATTGCCCTGCGATTCGTACTGGTCGCGGATCGGCGCCTTGAAAGCCGCTTCCTCGTCCGCGCTCCAGGCCTTGCCCGCGGCTTCGATGCCGTCGCGCTTGACCGTGGCCAGCACGCCCGCGGCCTGGTCGCCGCCCATCACGCTGATGCGCGCGTTCGGCCACATCCACAGGAAACGTCCGCCGTAGGCGCGGCCGCACATCGCATAGTTGCCGGCGCCGAAGCTGCCGCCGATCACCACCGTGAACTTGGGCACCGACGAGCACGCCACCGCGGTCACCATCTTCGCGCCGTCCTTGGCGATGCCTGCATTCTCGTACTTGCGGCCGACCATGAAGCCGGTGATGTTCTGCAGGAATACCAGCGGGATGCCGCGCTGGTTGCACAGCTCGATGAAGTGCGCGCCCTTGAGCGCGCTCTCCGAAAACAGGATGCCGTTGTTGGCGACGATGCCGACCGGATAACCGTGCAGGTGGGCGAAGCCGCAGACCAGGGTCTTGCCGTAACGCGCCTTGAACTCCTGGAACTCGCTGCCGTCGACGATGCGCGCGATCAGTTCGCGGATGTCGAACGGGCGCCGCGTATCCATCGGCACGATGCCGTACAGCTCTTCGGCGGCGAACAGCGGTTCGCGCGCCGGCTGCGTCGCCACCGGCAAGGTCTTGCTGCGATTCAGCGTGCCGACGATGTCGCGCGCGATCTGCAGGGCGTGCGCATCGTTCTCGGCCAGGTGATCGGCGACGCCGGAGACGGCGGTATGCACCTCCGCGCCACCCAGCGATTCGGCGTCGACCACCTCGCCGGTGGCGGCCTTCACCAGCGGCGGTCCGCCGAGGAAGATCGTGCCCTGGTTCCTGACGATGATCGATTCGTCGCACATCGCCGGCACGTAGGCGCCGCCGGCGGTGCAGCTGCCCATCACCACCGCGATCTGCGGAATGTTTTCCGCGCTCAGCCGCGCCTGGTTGTAGAAGATGCGGCCGAAGTGCTCCTTGTCCGGAAACACTTCGTCCTGCAACGGCAGGAACGCGCCGCCCGAGTCGACCAGGTAGACGCAGGGCAGGCGGTTCTCGCGCGCGATCTCCTGCGCGCGCAGGTGCTTCTTGACCGTCATCGGAAAGTAGGTGCCGCCCTTGACGGTGGCGTCGTTGGCCACCACCACCACTTCCTGGCCCAGCACGCGGCCGATGCCGGTGACGATGCCGGCCGCGGGCGCGGCGCCGTCGTACATGCCTTCAGCGGCCAGCGCGCTCAATTCCAGGAAAGGCGAGCCGGGATCGAGCAGGGCGGTGATGCGGTCGCGGACCAGCAGCTTGCCGCGTTCGGTGTGCTTGTTGCGCGCTTTCTCGCCGCCGCCGGCGGCCGCGGCGGACAGACGCGCATCGAGTTCGTCCACCAGCGCGCGGTGGTAGGCGACGTTGTCGCGGAATTCCTGCGAACGCGGATCGAGCTGGGACGTCAGTACGGGCATGCGCGGCGCATCTGGCTATCGAAAGGCCAAAGGATACAGAGCGGGCGATGGAAAAGCCGCAGGCCGCAGGCCGATCGCGCCGCAGAAAGGAAAAGCCCCGCTTGCGCGGGGCTTTTCGACTCTTTTGCAGAAAATCCGAGATTACTTCTCTTCTTGCGCCTTGACTTCGTCGGAAGCGTCCTTGGCCTTGTCGGCGACGTTCTGCGCGGCATCGGCGGTGGCCTGGGCGGCGTCGGCGGTGGCTTCGTTGGCGGCGGTAGCGGCCTTGTCGGCGGCGGCATCGATGTTCTGGCCGGCCTCGGTGACCGCTTCGCCGGTCGCGGCAGCGGCGGCATCGACGCCTTCGGTAGCGGCATTGCCGGCCGCGCTTGCGGCATCGGCGGCTTCGGTGGCGGCCTTGTCGGCGGCGGCAGCGGCTTCGCTACCCTGCTGTTCGGCGGTCGGGGTTTCGTTCTTGCAGGCCGAGAGCGCCAGGACGCCGATGGCGAGCAGTACATAGAGCTTGGTGTTCATGGACATCTCCGGTCGGGTGATTGGGGAGCAGCGGGATCGCGTTACCGCGGTCGCAGCCTAACGCAGGCCCCGCAAAAGAAAAAGCCGCCGGCAAGCCGGCGGCTTTTTCAGAAAGTCGCGTCAAGAAGTGATTACTTCTTGGCTTCTTCCTTGGCAGCGTCGGTGGTGGCTTCCGCGGCGTCCTTCGCAGCGTCAGCAGCCTGGCCGGCGGCGTCAGCAGCGTTGGCAGCGGTATCGGCAGCGGCATCGGCAGCGCCGGTGGTCGCAGTCGTGGTAGCAGCGTCGGCCGAGGTGGCAGCAGCGTCAGCGGCGGTGGCAGCGGCGTCAGCCGACTGCTGGGCAGCATCGGCAGCCATCGTGTCGCCAGCGGCGGCAGCGGTGTCAGCAGCCTGCTGAGCTTCGGTCGCGGCGTTAGCAGCCTCGGTGGCCGAATCTTCGGCCTGCTTCTGGTTGCTGCACGCGGCCAGGGCCAGACCCATCGCCAGGGCAAGCAGAGCCTTGTTCATGGACATAATCGAATTTCCTCGTCGTTTAGTTTAGGCAACGCGCAGATGCGCGCCAATAACATGATGACAAGCCCACGGGACGTGTCAAGCGGTTGGCCGGGTTTTTTTGTGTTACGCGTTTTTAACCTTTTACAGGATTTCGATGGCCAACGCCGTCGCTTCGCCGCCGCCGATGCACAGCGATGCCACGCCACGCTTGCCTCCGCGCGCCTTCAAAGCATGGATCAGGGTCACCACCAGACGCGCGCCACTGGCCCCGATCGGGTGGCCCAGCGCCACTGCGCCACCGTTCACATTCAGGCGGTCGTGCGGGATGCCCAGGTCCTTCATCGGCGCCATGGCCACGCATGCGAAAGCCTCGTTGATCTCGAAAAGATCGACGTCGCCGACTTTCCAGCCGGCCTTCTCCAGCACGTTTGAAATCGCTTTCACCGGCGCGGTGGTGAACCATTCCGGCGCCTGGGCGTGGCCGGCATGCGCCACGATCCGTGCCAGCGGCTGCAGGCCGCGCTTGCCGGCTTCGTCCGCCGTCATCAGCAGCGTTGCCGCGGCGCCATCGGAAATACTCGACGACGAGGCGGCCGTCAGCCGGCCTTCCTTGCCGAACGCCGGGCGCAGGCCCGGGATCTTGCTGGCGTCGATCTTGCCGGGCTGCTCATCGCTGTCGACGACCATGTCGCCCTTCCTGCCCTTGACCGTAACAGGCACGATCTCGCCGGCGAACGCACCGCTGGCGATGGCGGCCTGGGCACGCCTGGCGCTTTCCGCGGAGTACGCGTCGAGTTGTTCGCGGCTGAACTCGTACTTCTCGCACGCCATGTCGCCGAACACGCCCATCGCCTTGCCGTCGTACGGATTGGTCAGTCCGTCCCAGGCCATGTGGTCGAGGAACTCGGCGCTGCCGTAGCGAATGCCGGTGCGCGAATTATTGAGCAGGTGCGGCGCATTGGTCATCGACTCCATGCCGCCGGCGACGATCACCGACGCGCTGCCGGCCTTGATCAGGTCGTGGCCCAGCATGATCGCTTTCATGCCCGAACCGCAGACCTTGTTGACGGTGGTACAGCCTGCCGCATCCGGGATGCCGGCCGCGCGCGACGCTTGCCGTGCCGGCGCCTGGCCGAGACCAGCGGGCAGCACGCAACCCATGATCACTTCGTCGACCTGATCGGCAGCGACGCCGGCGTGCTCGAGTGCGGCGGCGATCGCCGCCGCGCCCAGCGCAGGAGTGGGGACGCCGGTGAACTGGCCGAGGAATGAACCGATGGCGGTGCGCTTGGCACCGACGATGACTACGTCGGACATTTGGGGGGCTCCGGAAAGGTGGGGCACTGGGCCAGTCGGGCCATTATCGCGCTTTGCGGGGATAAATGCTGCAGCGCGTCAACGATCCCGGCGGGATTCAGGGTGCCAGTCACGGAAGCGGACGCCACGAATTGCCGCACAAGCGATGGCAAGCTACAAAGTACGCGGAGGCTCGCCGAGTCGGGTCAGGTTTCGAATCAGCAGGGAAAGATGATGAAAGTACCGAACCAGCCGAATACGCATTCCCGTCTCGCGTTCGCAGTCGCCCTGGCACTGGCGCTCAGCCAGGCCGCTTGCGGTGGTGGCAGCGGCGGTGGCGTGCGTCCCGAACCTCCGCCGCCCACGCCGCCGCCCACACCGGAGCGGCCGCAGCCCGATTTCGATGCGCATCTGGCCCTGACCCACACTTATGCCGCGCACGACGCGGGCTTGACGGGCGCGGGCACCATCGTCGGCGTGGTCGACACGGGCGTGAACCGCAACCATCCTGCGCTGGCGGGCAGGGTGATCCAGAACCTGGTTTACGTGGGTGCGCCCAACGACCTGAGCGTCGACGACGTGGCCGAACATGGCACGGCGGTGGCGCAGATCATCGCCGGCAAGCCGATCGGGGATTGGCCTGGCGGCATCGCGCCCGGTGCGCAGATCGTGTCGGCGCGGATCATCAACGACGAAAACCCGCCGGACGACGGATCCGGGCAGGGCAATGAAGTGCCACCGGGCGATAGCACGCCGACCGAACTGGGGAACATCAACAGCGATCTGATCGGCGCGGGCGTCCGCGTCATGAACAATTCCTGGGGCGGCCTGTATTGGGACACCAGTGCGGTCACCACGGCATTCGTGCAGGCCTACTCCCCCTTCGTTTTGCAACACGGCGGGCTGGTGGTATTCGCCACCGGCAATGAGGGCAATCCGCAGCCCAGCGATATGGCTTCATTGCCGAGCCAGGGCGGTGCCGATGCCGCTGCCTTGGAAAAAGGCTGGCTGACGGTGGGCTGGCTGGACAACGCGCATCCCACGCAGCTCGATCCCGATTCCAATGCCTGCGGCATCGCCATGAACTACTGCCTGGTGGCGCCCGGCGGCGTGATCGTCACCGGCGCGAACGATACGGCCGGAAATCCGACTTACTGGCAGTGGTTCGGCACGTCGTTGGCGACGCCACAAGTGAGCGGTGCGGCGGCGCTGGTGTGGGAAGCATTCCCCTATTTCGATAACAACCTGGTCAGGCAGACCTTGCTGGGCGGCGCCACCGACCTGGGTGCGGTCGGCGTCGATGCGGTATTCGGTTATGGCCTGCTCGATGTCGGCAAATCGGTGTTGGGACCGTCCAAATTCAACTGGGGCGACGTGGAGGTGACGTTCGACGGCGTCGCATCGGCATGGAGCAACGACATCAGCGGCAGCGGCGGCCTGATCAAGCGAGGCGTCGGCACGCTCGAGCTCAGTGGCGCCAACAGTTACACCGGGACGACGGATGTCTTCGAGGGCACGCTCAGCGTAACCGGCAGCAATACGGGGTCGTCGTTCCAGATCGGTCCGCAGGGCAACCTGACCGGCACCGGCGCGTTGGCCAAAAACGTGAGCAACAACGGCAGGCTTACGCTGCAGGGACTTTCGGCGCTAACGATCGGCGGCAACTACAGCCAGACCGCGACCGCCAGCCTGGCCCTGGAAATAGGACATCACCTGCAAGTCAACGGCACTGCGTCTCTCAATGGAGACCTGCATGTGCTGGGCCTCAAGGACGGTTACGTCTGGCAGGCCAAGGAAATCGTGGTCAACGCCGATGGCGGGCTTTCCGGCACCTTCAGCGGGCTCACCTGGGCGACTGGCGTTCTGCTCGTCGCCACGCCCGGTTACGACGCCAACCAGGCGTGGCTGGACATCACCAGCCTGGATGTGACCGCGGTGCAGGGCCTGAACTACACGGCGGCATCGACGGCTTCGGCGGTGCGCGTGGAGAGCGCGATGAAGGCGATCAATCGTCAGATGGCCGGTGGAAACAACGGCGCGATCGGCGGCGACTTCATCGCCGCCGCCGGCGCTTTCCAGCGCGCGCCGACGCTGCAGATGGCCGAAGCTTCGCTGCAGAGCCTGTCCGGCGAACTGCATGCCACCGCCGATGCGATGACTTATGAAAGCATCGACGCCAGCCGTCGCGCTTTGTCGTCGCGGTTCGACGATCTCGGCGAACGGCCGTTGTCGGGCGGCATGTGGCAGCGCAATCTGGAGCAGAGCGGCGGCATGGCGCGTTCCGGCTTCAGCGGCTTCGACTACGACATCAGCGGCCAGATGTACGGCATGGACCAGCGCTTCGGCGCGCACGGCGTGCTCGGTTTCGCGACCAGCCGCACCCAGGGCGCCGGTTGGCTCGACCAGGGCAGCGACCGCAGCCGCAGCCGCCAGGACGAAGGCCAGGTCTATGCCGGACTGGTCGGCGACAACGCTTATCTGCAAGGGCGGATCGGTTTCGGCCGCTTCGATCGCCAGGTCGATCGCCGCATTCTGTTGGGCACGCGCGAAACCGGCGCGGCGACGTCTTACTCCGGTACCTACGACGTGGCGCATGCCGAAACCGGATGGCGCATGCGTTGGGGCCAGTCGCGTGTTACGCCCTACATCGCCAGCCAGTTCGCACGCATCCGCAACGACGGCTTCAGCGAATCGGGCGCGGACGGCTTCGGCCTGAAGGCGAACGCCAACAGCAGCGAACGCTGGCAGGCGATCGCCGGCTTGCGCGCCAACCACGACTGGCGCCTTGCGGGCGGCGGCTGGCTGGGCTTCGAGGCGCGTGCCGAATGGCAAAAGACCTTGTCGGCAAGCGGCAACGTGTTCGATGCCAGCTTCGTCGGCGTGGACCAGTGGCAGTCGCTGGCCGGCATCGGCCTGGCCGATCAGGGCCGGCTGTTCGGCATCGGCATGAACCTGGGGCTGTCCGACCGCGCTACGTTGAGTTTCGATCTCAGCCATCGTTATGCGCCGAACCTGGAAGACAGCCAGGTGTCGATGCAGTACGCGCTCGGATTCTGAAGCCGGCCTCGAGCGCTGCGGCGACTGGTCGCAGCGCTCATCACGGATCAGCGCCAGAACGGAATCCGATAACCATCGGCATTCGCGCGCTTGTCGTTACCGGCGCGAGGCCCGATGGAGAGCGCATGCCGGCCGGCGCGCAACGAACGCACATCGATCATCGCCAGCAGCGCGGGCCGGTCCGTGCGTGTGTCGCTGCTCAATTCGTATTGCAAGTTGTGCACTGCCTGCCCGTCCAGCAGGACCGGGTGCAGACGTTGCAGGCACGCCAGGGTCGCGGCGCCGCGCGCGGGTTCGTCCTGCAGGTTCAATGCCGCCGCGCATTCGCGCCGCAAAGCCGCGGCGTCGCGTTCGGGCTGGTAAGGCACGATCAGCTGCAGGTACGGACCGGTTACGACCATGCTCTGGATGTACGGCACCGCATTGTCGCGCGCCGGATTGCGGCGGTCGTCGTAGTGCGCGGCATCCAGGGCGTATTCGCTCCCGTGCGAAGACGGGAACAACGCATAGTTACCGAGCTTGTCGGGATTGTTCTGTACGTTGTAGCTCCAGGCCACCGCGATGGTGGCCGTAGCGATCACCAGGAATATCAGCACGAACAGCCGTCGTTCGCCGCCATGGCTGGACAACAGGGCGAACGTGGGATTGTTGCCGCGGCCCATGCCGGCCAGGCTGTAGCTGTGGAACAACCACGACAGCGCGCGCTGCGCGACGCCGCCCGGCCTCAGCCGGGCGCCGTACATCCGGTCGACTTGCCGCGCCAAGGCGAAAGGAAGGGTGAACAGCAGCGAGCAGATCAGCAGGATCTTGCCGGGATCCGCAGCGATGCCCAACGCATGCAGCAACATCGCCATCAGCGCAAAGCCAATCGTGACCGCGAGGCTGAACAGCAACAGCAAGCTGCCGAGCATGACGCCGGTGGCGAAAACCACCGTCGCACGATTGTCGGCCTTGTCGATCGTGGCCAGGTTGTCTCCGTACAGGCGTTGCTCCAGGCCGCGCTGTATCGGACCGATCTTGAGCCGATCCCAGAGCACGCCGGCCGGATACACGGAGTGCATGCCGACCAGCGCGATCCAGCGGGCGCGGAGCATGAGATGGAGCACGAACGTGACGGCAAGGATCACTGCTGCGCTCTTGGCGTAGAGATAGATCAGCTGCAGCGCTTCGGACCAGGTGGCGTCGAGCCGTGGCTGCAACCAGAACCAGGCATCGTCGAGCCACCCCGGCAGTTGCAGCATGGCGAACACGGCCACACCCGAAATCAGCAGCTCCACTTCCCAGGTGGGTGTGGTCCGGGCCGGCATGTCAGCGGCGCCGACAGCCGGGCGTTCGGAGGCGTTCGGGTCTGTGCTCATCGATAGGGATCTGCGAATCGGACGCCGCAGGCTGGCAAAGCCCACGTCGGCTTGCAAGGGGCGGGCACGCAGAAAATAAATTAAACCTTATGGTTGACAATTACCGCCAACGGTAATAACCTCAACTGCATGGTTGAACATTATTCCGCCCAGCTGGATCAGGTATTCCGCGCCTTGGCCGATCCGACGCGGCGCGCGATGTTGCGGCGTCTGTCGGCGCAGCAACGCAGCGTCGGCGAACTGGCGGCACCGCTCGACATGTCGCTGGCCGCGGCTTCCAAGCACATCCAGGTGCTGGAGCGGGCGGGCCTGGTGGAACGCGAGATCCAGGGCCGTACGCATCTGTGCCGGCTTGCCCCGGCGCCGTTGGCGCACATCCATGACTGGCTGAAGTATTACGAACGTTTCTGGAACCAGCGCCTGGACGTGCTGGAGGCGCTGTTGAAGGCGGACGGCGCGACCGCGACCAAGAAGCCGCGCAAACAACGCGGCAAACGATAAGTTCGAAGCGCATCTGCCGAGCGCTTCCCCAACGATGCATCGCAAGGAGTCCCTCATGAACGATTACGGCGTTGTCATCGCCCCCGGTACCGTGCGCATCGAACGTGTGCTGCCTGGGCCGATCGAGCGCGTCTGGGCGTACCTCACCGATTCGCAGAAACGCGGCACCTGGCTGGCGTCGGGCGACATGGAGCTGCACGCGGGCGGAAGTGTCGAGAATATCTTCGACAACTCGCAACTGACCGGTCGGGACGATCCGCCGCCGCCGAAATACGCCAAGTACGGCAAAGAGAGCCGCACGCACGGCACGATCATCGCCTGCGAGCCGCCGCGGCTGCTCAGCTACACCTGGGACGAGGGGTCCGAAGTGAGTTTCGAACTGTCCGCGAGCGCCGGCCAGGTATTGCTGGTACTGACGCATCGCCGCCTCGCCACGCGCGACGACATGATCAGCGTCTCCGGTGGCTGGCATGCGCACCTGGCGATACTGACCGACCGCCTCAATGACCGTGCGCCAGCGAGTTTCTGGGAAGCGCATACGCGCCTGGAAGCCGAGTACGAGCGACGCATCCCCAAAGATTGAGGGCCGCGGCGGAGGTAGCCCCGCAAGTTTGCGAAGGAAGCGGCCTGACGGCACGTGCCAGCTCATTCGCAATTCCTTGCACTGTTCGCAATTCCCTCCACCGTTCGCAATTCCCCCACTGTCATCCCGAACGCAGTGAGGGATCTGTTGTTGCTTCTAACGCCGGTGCCCGAGCGAACAACAGATACCTCACTGCATTCGGGATGACAGGCGCGGTTGCTGCATTGACCGCCGTTACAGACGGGCGGAACGATCGATTCAGGTCTCGCCGGATCGCCGCGCGCGGCGAATGCGCGGCTTGCCCGACAACCAGCGCTGCAGCTGCCGGTACACCGCCGGGTCGCTGAGCAACTGAAGGTGATTGATGCCGTGGCCGACCCAGCGCCGCGACGCGGGAATACCGAGGTCGAAGGCGCGATCGGGATGCTGGCCCAGCGCGCTGGCGACCGCGACCAGTCCGTCGGTACGCGTTTCTTCGCGGACAGGGTCTTCCCGTGCTGCGCCTATCGTGGTCGCAACCGCGTAACAGGACACAGCGTCGGGCAAGGGCAGCGGCGTGCGGCCGTCCGCACGGCCGTCGCCGTCGCGATCCTGTCCATCGCCGGCGCGCACATTGCCGTGGCGCAGATCCTGGATACCGGCGCTGCGCAGCTTGCCCAGGCGCGCGAAGGGCGCGCTGTAGGGGCTGAGGCCGATCAGCATGTCGACCCAGCTGCCGGCGCGCTCCAGAGGAGCGCCATGGTGCGGCGTGCCGAGAAAGACGAGTTTGTCCAATTGCGCAAGCCAGTTCTGTCCGCTCTCGGCGGCCGCGTGGCAGGCGCTGCGTGCGACCAAGCCGCCCATGCTGTGGCCGACGATGACGATCGTTTCCACGGGCACCGGCCACGCGGCCGTCAGGCGTTCGAGCGCTTGCGCGAAATCGCGGCCGTTGTCGGCGATCCGCACGCCGGTGTTGTAATGCAGGTCGACCCGCGTAAAGCCGAATTCGCGGGCCAGCGCTGCGCCGTGGTCGTGGCCGTCGTGACGCCACTGCAGATCGTTCATGCAAAGCCCATGCACCATCACCAGCAGTTTGCCGCCGGCATTGGGCAAGGCTTCGGCGAGCGGGCGGCGCTTCAGTTGCAGCGCTCGTCCATCGACGCGCAGTCGCGATTCGATCGCCAGCGGGTTGCCGGTGGCGGCAAGATGATCGCCGAGCACGCCGTTGAGCGCGGCCAGCACGGCTTCGCGCTGCGGCGGCGCTCCGATCTTGGCCAGCAAGGGCGTGAATCCGGCAAGCGCGGCATCGACGCCGCCGCCGACCAGCCGCGCCACGCCGCGCACGCTGCGATACACGAATCCGGGAATGCCGCGTGTTTGCCGCGACCTGGATTTGCCCAGTACGCCAGGCAAGTCGAGCACGTTGGCATGCACCGCTTCGACCAGGTCGGCGACGCCGACGATCGCATCGGTAGTCAGCCGATTGATGCCGCGCAGGTCGCTGCCGTTGCGCGATGGCGCGGGCGGGGCTGCTACTGGCTTCGGCATGCGGATCCGGGGCTTCTGCGGTGTCGCCTCCAGCCTACAGCATGGCCGTATCGCTCATACCCATCCGGTCAGGTAGAAGACGCCGATGACGACGAACACCGCCAGCGTCTTGACCACCGTGATCGCGAAGATGTCCTTGTAAGCCTGGCGATGGGTCAGGCCGGTGACCGCCAACAGGGTGATCACGGCGCCGTTGTGCGGCAACGTATCCATGCCGCCCGAGGCCATCGCCGCGATCCGGTGCAAGACGTCCATCGGGATGCCGGCCGCATTGGCGTTGGCGATGAACGTCTCGGCCATCGCCGCCAGCGCGATGCTCATGCCGCCCGAGGCCGAGCCGGTGATTCCGGCCAGCGCGGTGACGGTGATGGCTTCGTTGACCAATGGATTGGGGATCGCCGCGAGCGCATCGGCGATCAACAGGAAACCCGGAAGGGCGGCGATCACCGCGCCGAAGCCGTATTCGGAAGCGGTATTCATCGATGCCAGCAACGCGCCGCCGATGGCGGATTTGCTGCCCTCGGCGAAACTGGCGATCACCGGCCGCCAGGCGAACACGAGCACGGTCAGGATGCCGATCAGCAACGCGCCTTCCACCGCCCAGATCGCGGCGACCTTGGAGACCTCCTGCACCACCGGCGCGGCGCTGCCGATCACGGCCGGTACGAATTCGTGGCTGCTGCCGTACAGCGCCGGTATCCACGCGGTAAAAAGCATGTTGCTGATGCCGACCAGCACCAGCGGCAGGATCGCGACGATGGGATTGGCGAGCTTGCCGCCGGCGAACTGCGCGGGTTCGTTGACCAGCTTCGACGGATCGCCGTAGCCTTCGCCCGCTTTCAGTGCGCCGCGCCGGCGCCATTCGAGATAACTCAACCCCACGATCAGGATGAACACGCCGCCGAGCGTGCCCAGCCACGGCGCGGCCCAGGCAGTGGTGCCGAAGAACGAGGTCGGGATGATGTTCTGGATCTGCGGCGTGCCGGGCAGCGCGTCCATCGTGAAAGTGAAGGCGCCGAGCGCGATCGTGCCGGGGATCAGTCGTTTCGGGATATCGCTCTGGCGGAACAGTTCGGCGGCGAACGGATACACCGCGAACACCACCACGAACAGCGATACGCCGCCATACGTGAGCAGCGCGCAGACCAGCACGATCGACAGCATCGCCCGTTGCGCGCCGACCACGCGGATGGTCGCGGCCACGATCGCGCGCGAGAAGCCGGAGGTTTCGATCAGCTTGCCGAATACGGCGCCGAGCAGGAATACCGGGAAATACAGCTTCAGGAAGCCGACCATCCGGTCCATGAACAGTCCGGTGAACATCGGCGCCACCAGCGATGGATCGGTGAGCAGCACCGCGCCCAGCGCTGCGATCGGCGCGAACAGGATCACGCTGTGGCCGCGGTAAGCGACCAGCATCAGAAAGGCCAACGCACCCAGCACGATCAGAAACGCCATCGAACAGCTTCCTTTCCTGGCTCAAAGGCCATTCCCGGAGCCGAGTGTCGGCATGCGGGCGGCCGCGGCCCATTGTCCGAAGGTACAGGTGCCGTGCGCGGCGCGCCCTCCTAGTCTTGCCGGCATGGCGGGCAGCTTCGTCGGCCGACCGGTACCCGTGAGGAGGGGAATCCATGAACCGCAAACATCTGAGTCTTGCGATCGCGTGCGCACTGCTGTCGCCGGCCGCCTGGGCCCAACAGGACGCAGCGGCCACGCCTGCGGACGGGCAGCAGGCCACCACGCTCGACAAGGTCACGGTGACGGCGCGCAAGCGCGAAGAGACGCTGCAGGAGGTTCCGGTCGCGGTGACCGCGTTCACGCCCGATACGCTGGACAAGCTCAATATCCGCGATCTCGGCGACCTGGACGCGCAGGTGCCCAACCTCACCGTCTATGCGGCGCGCGGCTCCAGCAGCACCATCACCGCCTATATCCGCGGCGTCGGCCAGTCCGATCCGCTGTGGGGCGTGGATCCGGGCGTGGGGCTGTACCTGGACGACGTGTACATCGCGCGCCCGCAAGGCGCCTTGCTCGACGTGTTCGACGTGGGCCGGGTAGAGGTGCTGCGCGGTCCGCAGGGCACGCTGTACGGCAAAAACACCATCGGCGGCGCGATCAAGTACATCTCGCGGCCCTTGTCCAAGGAACTCGAAGGCTTCGGCGAAGTCACCGTCGGCAACTACGGGCAACGCGATTTCAAGGCGGCGATCGGCGGCGGGCTCGGCGGCAACGATGCGCTGCGCGCACGGCTGGCGGTCGCCGACCTGCACCGCGACGGCTTCGGCGAGAACGTGGTCACCGGCGACGAGGTCAGCGACAAGGAGATCAAGGCGCTGCGGCTGAACGTGGGCGCCTACGTCACCGATGCGGTCGATCTGCAGTTCGCGGTCGACTGGATGGACGACACGTCCGGCGTGCGTGGCGCCCGCATGCTGGCGCCGAACCCGTTCGCGCCGAGCATCTTCGCGCCGGACCCGCTGGCGCCCGAGAACGCGCCGATGTCCGACCGTTACGACGTGCGCAACGGCATGCCCAACATCAACGACACCTCGATGCACGGCGCGTCGGCGACACTCAACGTGCGCGCCAACGAAGACTGGACCTTCAAGTACGTTGCGGCCCTGCGCGATTCGGACACCGAGACCAACATCGATTTCGACACGTTGCAGGCCAAGGTCGCGGACGTGAAAGCGTTCTACCGCGACCGCCAGGTCAGCCATGAACTGCAGGCCAACTTCGACGCCGGCGGCCGCGCCCGCGGCGTGATGGGCATCTATTACTTCGATGGCGAAGCCGGCGGCCAGGTGCTCAACAACTTCTTCAACCTGTCGTTCGGCGATACCCAGCGCACGGTCTACACCGAGAGTTTCGCCGCCTATGCGGATTGGACCTTCGACCTGACCGAGCAGCTCAAGCTGGACGTGGGCGCGCGCTACACCGATGAGGACAAGCAGGCGGTGGTCTTCAACCAGGGCTATCTGGACGACAGCTTCACCCGTCCCAGCGGCGTGGTGGTCGCCGACTTCGACAAGACCATCAATTTCAAGAACGTCTCGCCGAAGATTTCGCTGGATTACGAAATGACGCCGGACATCATGGTCTACGGGCTCGCCAGCCGCGGCTTCAAGTCCGGCGGCTTCAATATCCGCGCGCAGGCGACCGCGGTGCCGCGCTCGGCCGAGCCGTTCGACGACGAGCAGGTCGATAGCTACGAAATCGGCAGCAAGATGGGCTTCTTCGACCAGAGCCTGTTCCTCAACCTGGCGGCGTTCCACAACAAGTACGACGACATCCAGCTGTCGATCTTCACCGCGTTCGACAGCAACGGCGACGGTACCGAGGATGCGTTCTTCGGCGACTTCACCAACGCCGGCTCGGGCACCGTCAACGGTTTCGAGCTGGAATACCAATGGCTGCCGAGCAGCCACTGGCTGATCTCCGGCAACCTGGCCACGCTCGATGCGAAGTACGACGAGTACCAGTTCAAGGGCGTCAACATCGCAGGCCAACAGGAGTTCACCAACGCGCCGGATTTCTCGGGCACGCTCAACCTGGAGTACAGGACCGACCTGGCCAATGGCGGGAACCTGTCCGCGCGGATCGGTTACAGCTACCAGAGCGACGTGGTCGCAACCACGGAGGTGACGCGGGACCCGGTGACCCAGGTGGTTACCGCACCGATCACCCAGGACGGCTATGGCCTGCTCAGCGCGGGAGTCATCTGGAAGACCGGCGCGTCCTGGTCGTTGTCGTTGCAGGGGACGAACCTGACGGATGAGGAATTCCTCACCACCGGTTACGTGATCCCGGCACTCGGCGTGCGCACGGGCTTCTATGGCGCGCCACGTCAGTACACGCTGTCGGCGCGTTACGAATTCTGATTCCCGGCACGCTCCGCCTGCAGGCTTACTACCTCCTCCCGTTTGCGGGGCCTTGCTCCCTCTCCCGCTGGCGGGAGAGGGCTGGGTGAGGGCGCATGACCCCGCAAGCACACCTCGTCACTTTCTTCAGCCGCGAGCCTTTGTCAGGCATCCGATGATTGGAACGGCTCGCGGCTGAAGCCGCTCCTACGAAAAGCAGGATCGTCGCGACCTGTCGGCCTTTCCAAGTTCCCCGCGCTATCCTCTTCCCGTGAACCCAGCATCGACAGCCGCACACCGAACTGAGCAACGCGGGACGCCATCATGCTGAGCGTGGGGGTCGTCGTCGTCGCCGCCTTGCTATGGCTGGGCATGCTGTTCGGCACCGCCCTGTATGCCGAGCGCCACCCGCACACGCTGACCCGGCAATGGCCTTACGTCTATGCGCTGTCGCTGGCGGTGTACTGCACCTCCTGGACGTTTTATGGGACAGTGACGCAGGCCGCCCGCTATGGTTGGCCGCTGCCGCCGACCTTCGTCGGCACCATCCTGCTGTACGTATTCGCCGCCGCCGCAATGGTGAAGCTGGTGCGGCTGGCGCGCGAATCGAATGCGACCTCGCTGGCCGATTTCATCGCCACGCGGCTGGGCAAGGACGGCTGGCTGGCGGCCACGGTGACCGCGGCCGTAGCGATGAGCTACGCCATGCTCACCCGCGCCGACGGCGATGTACTGCAACCGGCCTGGCAGGACAGCGCGTTGTATGTGGCGCTGCTGATGGCGGTGTTCGCGATGCTGTTCGGCACCCGCCGCGTCAACGCCGCCGAGCACAACCGCGGCCTGGTGCTGGCGATCGCCTTCGAATCGTTGCTCAAGCTCACCGCGATGCTGGCGCTCGGTGCCTTCGTCTGGTGGGGGCTGGACCTGGGGGATGCGGCAACGGCGGTGCCGGAACGCGTCGCGGCCACGTCCGACGGTTTCGCTCCGCTGGTCCTGCTCGGCGTGCTGGCCATGTTCACGTTGCCGCATCAGTTCCACGTCGGCGTCATCGAATGCCGCGACGACAGACATGTGCGTACCGCACGCTGGCTGTTTCCGCTGTACATGGTGCTGATCGCTCTGCCGCTGATGCCGCTCGCGCGGGCAGGCGACGCATTGTTGTCGGGGCGCGGCGTGTCGTCCGATCTGTATGTGCTGGCGTTGCCGTTGTCGCAGGGCCGCGAGGGCCTGGCGCTGTTCGCCTTCCTCGGCGGCCTGAGCGCCGCAACGGGCATGATCGTGGTCAGCACGCTGACCTTGAGCCTGATGATCGGCAATCACTGGCTGGCACCGGGATTGTTGCGCGGCGCCTGGTTGCGGCAGGGCGGCGGCGATCTGCGCGGCGTGGTGCTGTGGCTGCGCCGTGCGGGCATCCTGGCGATCATGATGCTGGCCTGGATCTACAGCCGCCAGGTCGCCGGCAACGACGCACTGGCCGATGTCGGCGCGGTGTCGTTCTCCGCGCTCGCCACGCTGGCGCCGGCGCTCGCTTTCGCGGTGTGGCGTCCGCAGACATCGGCGCGTGCGGTGATCGCCGGCATCGTCGTCGGTTTCGCTTTCTGGTGCTGGGCCCTGCTGGTGCCGGTCGCGATCGAAGCCCGCGGTACGGCGCTGCAGTGGCTGCAGCACGGCCCGCACGGCATCGGCTGGCTGGCGCCGGATGCCTTGTTCGGCCTGACTGGATGGAGCCGTCTCGGCCGCGCGGTGAGCGCGAGCCTGTTCATGGGTACGTTGGCGACGGTGGTCGCCGCGATCTGGCAGAAGGCGCCGCGACGCCATGCTTCGCGCCACTTCGATGCACAGACGCTGCGCAATGCGGGTCGCCGTTTCCTGCCGCGCCAGCGTCTCGACGAACTTTTGAGCGATGCGCCGCAGGATGGCCCGGTGCCGGTGCAGATCGAATCCGCGCTGGAACGCGAGTTGTCGGCGGTGCTCGGCAGCGCATCGGCACGATTGCTGCTGGATGCCGCGCGGCGCGATGTCGGTCCCGGACTGGATGCGGTCGCCGCGATCGTCGGCGAAGTGTCGCAGGACCTGCGTTTCAACCAGCGCGTACTGGAAGCCGCACTGCAGAACATGAGCCAGGGCATCAGCGTGGTCGATGCGCATTTGTGCCTGGTGGCCTGGAACCGGCGTTACGCCGAGCTGTTCGATTTTCCGGATACGTTGCTGCAGGTCGGGCGTCCCGTCGCCGACCTGTCGCGATGGGCATTGCAACGCATGCCGCCGCGTGGCGACGCCGAAGCGGCGCTGGAACGGAAACTCGCCTACATGCGTGCCGGCACGCCGCACCTTTCCGAGCGCGTGTTTCCCGATGGCAGCATCGTCGAGATCCGCGGCAATCCGATGCCGGGCGGCGGTTTCGTCGCCACCTTCACCGACGTCACCGCGTTCCGCCGCGCCGAAGCCGACCTGATCCAGGCCAACGAAACGCTGGAACAGCGTGTCGACGAGCGCACCGCGCTGTTGCAGGCCGCCAAAGGCGAAGCCGAGCGCGCCAACGACGCCAAGAGCCGGTTCCTCGCCGCGATCGGCCACGATCTGCTGCAGCCGCTGCACGCCGCGCACCTGTTCACCGATGCCTTGTCGCAGCAGCTCGACGATCGTGGGCAGCGCGATTCAGTGGTGCAGATCCGCGGCGCGCTCGATTCCACCACCGAGTTGCTGACCGGGTTGCTGGACATGTCGCGGCTCGAAGCCGGCGGGCTGGTGCCGCAACCGCGCGATTTCCCGCTCGCGGAAGTGATGGATCCGCTGGCCTCGGAGTTCCGCGCGTTGGCCGCTGAACGAGGACTGCAGTTCCGTTACGCACCGACACGGGCATGGATACACAGCGACCCGCAACTGCTGCGACGCGTGCTGCAGAATTTTCTGGCCAACGCCGTGCGCTACACCCGCAGCGGCGGCGTGCTGTTCGGTGTCCGCCACAGCGGCGGCGGCGTGCGGATCGAGGTGCACGACACCGGGCCAGGCATCGCCATCGACCAGCAAGGCGTCATCTTCGATGAGTTCAGGCGCGGCGACGATCAGAGCGGGCAGGGCCTGGGACTGGGGCTGGCGATCGCCGACCGCATCGCCGACTTGCTGAAGATGCCGCTGCGTCTGCAGAGCAAGCCCGGAACCGGTTCGGCATTCTCGGTCGCTGCGCCGCTGATAAAGAAGTCGGCTGTGGCGACGGCCGCCAGAGCTTCCCTGCCGGGAACGAAGGTGTTGCTGGTGGACAACGATCCCCAGGCGCTGGCCGCGCTGCGGAAAATGCTGGAAGGATGGGGTTGCGAGGTTGCGGCGGCGCGCGACGCCGTCGCTGCAGAGGCGGCGCTGGCGTTGGTCGCCGCCGAACTCTGGCTGTTCGATTTCCATCTGGATGACGGCGAAACCGGCGTCGGCCTGCACGCCCGATTGCTGGAAAACCATCCGGCCTGTCCGACGGTGATCCTGAGCGCAGACCAGGGCGAGACCGTGCGCCGTGCGGTGCACGAGGCCGGGTTGTCGCTACTGCTCAAGCCATTGAAGCCGCTGGCATTGAAATCGGTGATGGATCGGCTGCTGGCGGCGCGGGGCATCGATCTGTCGCAGGCGACTTCGCTGCCCCTGTAGCCGCCGTGTTCGGGCGATCTTCGATTCAGCCTTCCATCTGCCGCGCGGGATCGCTCAACTCGAGTTCGCGCAACACCACGCCGGCCTGGGTGCGGTTGCGCACGCCGAGCCGGTCGAAGATCGCGGACAAATGGGCCTTGACGGTGCGCTCCTGCACGTCGAGCCGGTCGGCGATCTGCTTGTTCAGCAGTCCCTCGGCGACCAGCGTCAGTACCCGGAACTGCTGTGGCGACAGGCTCGCCAGGCGCGCGGCGAGATCGGCGTCGTTGGCCGAAGACTGCGCCCGCGCCACCGTCGCGCGCAGCGTCGAAGGCAGCCATTGCTCGCAAGCCAATACGCTGCGGATGGCGTCGCGCAATTCGTCCAGGCCGGCGCTCTTGGGCAGATAGCCCGCGGCACCGTGGTCGAGCGCACGCCTCACCACGCGCGGATCGTCGTTGGCCGAGACCACCACGACCGCAACCCCGGGATGTTGCGCGCGGATCGCGGCCAATCCGGCCAGGCCATGGTTACCGGGCATGTGCAGGTCGAGCAGTACCAGGTCGATGCCGGGCTCGGATTCGAGCGCGGCCAGCACGCTCTGCAGCGAATCGGCTTCGCGCACCTGCAGGTCGGCTACCGCATCCGCGGCCGCACCGCGCAGCGCTGCGCGGAACAGCGGGTGGTCGTCGGCGATCAGCAGGGTCGGCATGGCGTGTTCCGGCGGATGTCCGCGAGGATTACTGCGCCGTCCAGCCGCCGTCGACGGGAATCGCCGCGCCGGTCATGTTGTGGGCCTCGCGCCGGCACAACCAGGTCGCCAATGCCGCGATGTCGTCGGGCAAGGACATGCGCAGGCTGGGTTGCTTCTCGCTGAGCAGGGCGCGGACGCCATCGTCGCGCGTGCCGCCGTTGCGCCGCGCCTGGATCTGCGGTTCGATCAGCGGCGTTTCGACCCAGCCCGGACAGATGCAGTTGACGGTGACGCCGCCGCTGTCGCGGCTGCCGCTGCTGGCGTATTCCAGCGCGGCCACCTTGCTCATGCCGACCAGTCCGAACTTGGCGGCGACGTAAGGCGCTTTCTGCACGGAGGCGACCAGGCCATGCACCGAAGCGATATTGACCACGCGGCCGAAACCGCGCGCGGCCATGCCGGGCAGGGCCGCCTGCATGGTGTGGAAGGCGGCGCTCAGGTTGATCGCCAGGATCGCATCCCAGCGCTCGGCCGGCATGTCCGCAAGGACGGCGGTGTGCTGGACGCCGGCATTGTTGACCAGCACGTCGATCGGCGACCAGGCCTCGATCGTTTTCATCATGGCCGCGATCCGCGAGGGATCGCGCAGGTCCGCGTCGAAGTGCCGCGCATCGCCCGCACCGGCATCGCCGACGGCTTTCACGGCAGCCTCGATCTGGGCGTCGTCGCCCAGGCCGTTGATCGCCACGCGCGCGCCGCAGGCAGCGAGCGCGCGCGCGATGGCCAATCCGATACCGGACGTGCTGCCCGTCACCAGGGCGGTACGGCCTTCGAGGAAGCGGTCGTTCATGGGGGTTTTCGGCAAGCGTAGATGGGCGAACCGTAGCAGGAATGCGCGTCGCTGGCGTGGTACCAAAGTACGATGATGGCCTTGCGCGTGCTTTGCTAGTGTTGTCCCATGAGCCGATCCCGCCCCGATTTTCGCGCAAGCCGCATCCTGTTTCCGCTGGCCATCGGGTTCGCGCTGGCGGCCTGCGCAAGCGGGCCGCGACCTGTCGCCACGGAGCCCGCCATGTTCACTTCGCAACGCAGCAGCGAACATCGCGGTGCAGACGATCTGCTGACCGCCGGCCTGGGCCTGGATGGCCTGCGGGCGATGGCGCCGCCGGCGTTCGCCGACCCCGCGCATCCGACCCCGGCCGAATTGCGCCGACGCGCCATCTGGAGCAACTGGCGCGGCATCGCCGATCTTGCGCCCGGCGGCGGCTACGGCGAACTGTTCGGCAGCGTTGCCGCCGTGCCGGGGCGCGAATTCTCGGCGTACGCCAAGGTGCCGGGCGCTGCGCAGCCGCATCGCGTGATGGTGCAGGTGCCGGATGCTTTCGATACGGGCAAGCGCTGCGTCGTGGTCACCGCCTCCTCGGGTTCGCGCGGCGTTTATGGCGCGATTGCCGTCGCCGGCGCATGGGGCCTGCCGAAAGGTTGCGCGGTGGCTTACACCGACAAGGGCGCCGGTACGGACTACTACGATCTGGACGCACAAAGCGCCGCACGCGCCGACGGTACGCAGGGCCTGCGCAGCGAAAACGACGACCTCGCCTTCGTGCCCGATGCGCCGGCCGGAGCGGGCGGCATCGCCTTCAAGCATGCGCATTCGAAGGACAACCCGGAAGCCGATTGGGGCCGCCATGTCCGCCAGGCGGCCGAGTTCGCGCTGGAAACGCTCAACGAAAACCTGTCGCAGGCCGCTCCGTTCACCTTCGACAACACGCGCATCATCGCGGTGGGCATCTCCAATGGCGGCGGCGCGGTGCTGCGCGCGGCGGAGCTGGAAGGCGATTGGCTGGACGCGGTGGTCGCAGGCGAGCCGAACATCTATGCGCAGGGCGAAGGCGCGCGATCGCTTTACGACTACACCACCGAAGCCGCGCTGCTGATGCCGTGCGCGCTGCTGCACCTGCAGAACCTGCCGCAACCGCCGATGGCGGCGCAGGTGCAAGCCGGCGCCGCGTTGCGTTGCGCATCGCTGGCTGCGGCGGGTGTGTTGGAAGGTGCCGACACCGCCGCACAGGCCGCCTCGGCGCATGCGCTGCTGCGAGCGAAGGGCTGGAGCGACGAGGCGCTGCGGTCGGGCGCGTTGTCGGTCGGCTTCGATCTGTGGCGCGCCGTGGCGGTCGCCTACGCCGCTGCCTACGGCCGCTATGGCGTCGACGAGCATCCTTGCGGGTATTCGTACGCCATGCAGGCTGCGAACGGAACCACGCATGCGGCCGAAGCGACCGAACGCAGCGCCTGGTGGTCCGACGCCAGCGGCATTCCGCCCGGTGCCGGCGTCGGCATCGTTGCGCCGCCCGATACGCATGCCGATGCGGCATTCGCGGGCCTGCAATGCCTGCGCGCGCTGTGGGACGGGCAAGGCGCCGACGCCGAACGCGTGCGCAACGGCGTCGCGCAAACGCAAGCGTCGCCGCCGCGGACAGGACTGCCGGTCGTGGTCGTCCACGGTACCGACGATGGCCTGGTGCCGCAGGCGTTCAGCAGCAAACCCTATGTCGCCCAAGCCAAGGCGGCCGGCCGCGACGTGCGCTACTGGCAGGTGCGCAACGCGCAGCATTTCGATGCGTTCCTGGGCCTGCCGGATTACGGCGCGCGTTATGTGCCCCTGCTGCCCTACGTGTATGGCGCGCTGGACCGTGTCTGGACGCACCTGGACACAGGCGCCGCGTTGCCGGCGGACGCCGTAATCGCCACCCGGCCGCGTGGCGCCGGCAAACCGCTTACGCAGGAAAGCCTGGCGTTGCCACGCTGAGAAGCCGCTTCCGCAGCCGGCGCAGGCGAAGCCGCGGCCGGTGCATTGTGCGCTTCACGTCCTTTTTGGCAGTCTGTCGCCGACCCGGACGGAATCAGCGACATGACGCAACGCCACTTTTCGATGCTACGCGACTTCCATCTGGCCGACTGGTTCACCCTGGCCAATGCCTTCTGCGGCACCGGCGCCGTGTTCGCGGCGATGCGCTTCCTGCAAGAAGGCGTGGTGCGCGACCTGCTGGTCGGCATGGCTTTGATTCCGCTGGCCTTCGTGTTCGATGCGCTCGACGGCAAGATCGCGCGCTGGCGCAAGGTCGCGTCCACGCTCGGGCGCGAACTCGACTCGCTGGCGGACGTGATCTCGTTCGGGGTCGCGCCGGCTGCGCTGGGTTACGCCTGCGGCCTGCAGGGCGGCTGGGACTGGGTGGTGTTGAGCTATTTCGTCGGTTGCGGCGTCAGCCGGCTGGCACGCTACAACGTCACCGCGGAAACGCTGGCCGACGGCGGCGGCAAGGTGAAGTTCTTCGAAGGCACGCCGATCCCGACCAGCCTGGCGATCGTCGTCGTGCTGGCGATCGCGGTGTGGCAGGGCCGCTTCGGCGAATCGCTGTGGTGGGGCATGGTGCAGCTCGGGCCCTGGCAGCTGCATCCGCTGGTGCTGATCTACGCACTGTCCGGCTCGCTGATGATCAGCAAGACGCTGCGGATCCCGAAACCCTGAGTCTCGCCAGCGTAATGTGCGGGTTACGGCCGGTTGCTATCATCGAGCCGTATCCCTGGAGGCGGCGATGACCCAACCTGGAAATGCGATGCCCGGCGATTTCGAAACCCTGGCCCGGCAATACTGGGATGCCTGGAGCGAGATGATGCGCAGCGGCGGCAAGCCGGCCGCGGCGACTTCCGCGGCGCAGGGCTGGCACGAGGCCGTGGAAGGCTGGAGCAAGCTGGTGCACGGCGGCCGCGAAGAGGTCAACACCGCGGTCGACAGGTTCAACACGCAGGCGCGCAGCTGGTACGGCCAGATGCAGCAGGTCGCGGCGCAGTTCGCCGGCCAGAACAGTAATGCCGCCGATGTCGCCCAGGCCTGGAAACAGGCCATGGGTGCGGCCGGCGAGAACCCTTTCCCGGAAATGTTCCGGACCATGCGCGGGCAAGGCCAGCAGGGGCTGGAGCAGTGGATCGAGGATGCCTCGCCCTATCTCGATGCCTGGCGCCGCGAAAGCAGCTCGTGGCTGGGTATGCCGGCGTTCGGATTCGCGCGCGAGCAGCAGGAACGCTGGCAGAAACTCGCGCAAGCGCAACTGGACTACCAGCAGCGCGACAGCGCCTACAAGGCGTTGATGATGAAGGCCGCGCAGCGCGCCTACGAAGTATTCGAAGACAAACTGCTGGAACGCGAAGAACCCGGACGCCAGCTCACCACCGCGCGCGCGCTGTTCGACCTTTGGATCGACGCGGCCGAAGAGGCTTATGCGGAAATCGCGCTGTCGCCGGAGTTCCGCCAGGTCTACGGCGAACTGGTCAACGCGCAGATGCGTCTGCGCAACGGAATCCAGAAAGAGATCGAGCAGGTCAACGCCATGCTCGGCATGCCGACGCGTACCGAAGTCGATGGCGCTTACCGCAAGATCGCCGAGCTGGAACGCGCCTTGGGCCGGCTGCGCAATACCGTCGCATCGCTATCGCCGGCGCCGTCGCGGGCCGCCGCTGCGCAGGCGCCGCGGAAGGCCGCCGCACAGCCGAAGAAGGCGCCGGCGAAGAAGCCTGCGCCCGGTAAAGCGGCCGCCAAGAACGGAAAAAGGAAGCGCTGACATGAATGGTCCGGTCAATTTCTCCGCCGATACGCTGGCCCACGAATCGCTGCAGGTCCAGCAGAAGCTGATCGCGGGCGTTGAAACCTTGCGCAATGTCGACGATGTCCACTACGGCGCCACCGCCAAGCAGGAAGTCTGGCGCGACGGCAAGGTGGTGCTGTACCGCTTCGTCGGCGACAAGGCGCCGACGGCGAAGGTGCCGCTGCTGATCAGTTACGCGCTGGTCAACCGCCCTTACATGGTCGACCTGCAGGCCGACCGTTCGCTGGTCAAGGGCCTGCTGGCGCGCGGCGAGGATGTCTACGTCATCGACTGGGGCTACCCGGACCGCTCCGACCGTTTCCTGACGCTGGAGGATTACATCGAGCGCTTCCTCGGCGGCGCGGTCGACCATCTGCGCCAGGAGCACGGGCTCGATGCGGTCAACCTGCTCGGCATCTGCCAGGGCGGTGCGTTCTCGCTGTGCTATTCGTCGCTGCATCCGGACAAGATCCGCAACCTGATCACCATGGTCACGCCGGTCGATTTCCATACGCCGGACAACATGCTGTCGAACTGGACGCAGGGCATCGACATCGACCTGTTCGTCGACACGCTAGGCAACGTGCCGGCCGACCTGATGAACTGGTGCTACCTCACGCTGAAGCCGTGGCGGCTGTTCTCGCAGAAGTACGTCGGCCTGGTCGACATCCTCGACGACAAGAAGGCGGTCGAGGACTTCCTGCGCATGGAGAAATGGATCTTCGACTCGCCCGACCAGGCCGGCGAGGCGTTCCGCCAGTTCATCAAGCAGTTTTACCAGGGCAACGGCTTCATCCAGGGCGGCATCGTCATCGGCGACAACGCGGTACACCTGGGCATGATCGAGATGCCGGTGCTGAACATTTTCGCCGAACAGGACCATCTGGTGCCGCCGGCATCGTCGAAGGCGCTGAAGGGCCTGATCGGCACCGACGACTACACCGAACTGTCTTTCCGCGGCGGCCACATCGGCATCTATGTCTCGGGTCGGGCGCAGACCGAGGTTCCCGAAACCATCCACCAATGGCTGTCGAAACGTTCGCCGTGATCGATGGCCTGCGCGTATCCGGACGGCTGGCGTGAAGCGGTCCGTCTGCGCGGGATGGGCGCTGTCGCTGTGCTGGCTGCCGACGCTGTCCGGCCTGGCGGCGCAACCGGCCGCGCAAGCCGAAATCACCGGACTCATCGACGCGCTGGACAGTTCCGGCTGCCGTTTCGAGCGCAACGGCAAGTGGTACGACGCTACCGAGGCGCGGGTCCACCTGCAACGCAAGTACGACTGGCTGCGCAAACGCGACCTGGCCGCCACGCCCGAACAGTTCATATCGCGCGCGGCCAGCAACAGCAGCGTCAGCGGCCGGCCATACCACGTGCAGTGTCCTGGAGCGCCCGCGCAGCCGTCCGCGGACTGGTTCAAGCGGCAGCTCGAGCAGTTGCGCGCAAGCCCGAAATGAACGGTTAGACTGGCGCCAGTCCGTCCAGCCGCCACCGCCCGATGAACACGCCCAAACCTGCGCTAGCCCGTTCCATCAACGACCGTGTCCTGGCCGGCGTGGTCGGCGGCATCGCCCATCGCTTCGGCTGGAATTCGACCCTGCTGCGCGTGATCTATGTGGTCATCTCGGTCGCATCGGTCGCTTTCCCCGGCATCCTGGCCTACCTGATCCTCTGGCTGCTGATGCCGGAAGGCAACGATTGAGCGAGCCCGGCGCTGCATCGCGTTTGCCGATCGCGGCGTTGCGCGTGGTCGGCGCGGTGTGGACGCTGCCCAACACGCTGATCGGCCTGCTCGCAGGCGTGGCCGGCATCGCCTTCGGTGCGCACGCCCATTACAGCCGCCGCGATTTGGCCGTGGTGTTCCATCGCTGGCCATGGGGGCCGGGCGGGGCGCTGACGCTCGGCAACACGATCCTGCACACCGGCGACACGTTGGATTCGCCATGCGTTACGTACGCGCATCGCGCCGGGCACGGCGACGAGCCGTCGATCCTGCTGGCCGATCACGAGCGCGCGCATGTCTACCAGTACATGGCGCTGGGTCCGCTATTCCTGCCGCTGTACCTGCTGTGCGGCGGCATCAGCGTGCGCAACCGCTTCGAGCGTGCGGCCGATCGTTATGCGCGGCATGGACGCGGCTGGTGGCCATGGGCGCAGACGTCGCAGAAATAATTTCGCAGCATGTCGTTTTTTTGACACCGGCTTAACGTGCCTGCCGCTAACCTGCGCGTGTCGAAGAAAAAGCAACGACGCAAGTCAGAGCAGAAGCTTCGGCACGAAGGCTCAGCCGATCAGGGAAACCTGAAAGACTGGGCCTTCACTTTTTATGCGTCGATTTTTTTGCGCTGAGCTTAATCCACGACTTGTGCGACTACGCGGCAGTCGATTCTGCAAACCTTGCGTAAGCGTTTGATCGTATGCCGCGCCATTCAGTCGGATGAATATAACAACGGCCCGTCTTGCGGGCCGTTGTCTTAAGCATGGTTGCGAATCTCAGTAGAGGGCGAAATCCGCGCGGCAACCGCCCGAGACCCAGATATCGTCGCGATTCCTGCCCCAGGTGGTGCCGAACTGGCAGGGTGTGCTGCTCAGCTGGCGGTAGATCTCCACCGAGCCGCGACGCGGCACCTGGCAATGCACCGTGCGGCGGTCGTTGGATTCGCAACGGATCACGTTGCGGGGGTTGTAGCCGCCGCCGTAGTTGGGATTGTCGTAGTACGAATCGTCGCGGTCGTCGTCCTTGTTCTTGCTGGCCAGGATCGCTGCGCCGATCAGGGCCGCCCCGGCCACTCCGGCGATCACCTTGCCGTTGTTGCCGCCCGAGCTCTGGTTTTCGCCGACCGAGAATTCGGCACGGCAGCCGTTGGTGACCCAGATGCGGTTGCTGTCGTAACCCCAGGTGTCGTTCTGCCAGCAGCCCTGCGAGCTGAGCTGGCGCGTCAGGCGCACGCCACCGCGGGTGTCCATGCCGCAGCTCTGGTAACGGCCATCGGTGGATTCGCAACGGACGGTTTCGGCGGCCTGGAGCGGCGATGCGTAGAACGTTGCGGCCGCCGTCATGGCCAAAACGCCGCACAAAAGCGCGAGACGGTTCATGGCTTTGCCTCCTTCAGCGAGCGACGCGCCTGCGCCAGTTTTTCGATTTCGTCGCCTGCCAGCGACCCATCGTGGTCGGCATCGAAGCTGTCGAACACCGGCTGCAGCGCATCGCTGTAATCGTCGCGCTTGACCTCGCCGACGGCGACTTCGCTCTTTTCCACGATCAGCGAGTGCGTCGGAACCTCGGCGCCGTTGAGCACGCCGTCGCCATTGCCATCGGCGGCGGAGAAGCGGCGCATCCCCGCGTTGCGGAACTCCTCGTAGCCGATCTTGCCGTCGCCGTTACGGTCCATCCGCGTGGTGATGCTCTGGCCGGTAACGTCGACGCTTTGCCTGGTCTGGCCTTGTGCGGCCGTCGTCGCCAGCAAAACGATCGCTGCGACCCATCGCCATCCCTGTTTCATGCGTGCTCCCCATGTTGTCCGGCATCGCTATGCCGGTTTCGAGATTCCCCGTAAGCCAGTTAAGCCCGAATGAAAGCGTCCATCCGCGACGCGCTGCTCATTTCGGCGGTCCGGAAGCCGTTACGGCGGGCGCGACAGCGCCAGGACGGCCGCATTCTCGCCAAGCGGCGCCGCGCTGGGGCCAAAACGGCGTTCGGCGAAGAAGATGCGCTCGTCGCCGACCAGCACCACGCTGCTGCAACGCGTGCCATAGCGCTCGCTGCTCACGAAAGGCGGGGACAGCGCGCGCTCCCACTCCAGGCCGACGCCGGTGTCGGGCAGGGCATCGTCGGGAGCGGGCGTGGTGTCGGCCAGGGCGTCGAGCAAGGGCGCGACCGTCGCCGCATCCTGTGGTCCGTCCGCAACGGGCGATGGCAGCCATGTCGCCAGTGCGCGCGTGGCGTGACCGCTTTTCGGCCATGGCGCATCGAAGGCGCCGTTGGACATGGCATGCAGGCCGGGCGCGACCGCGGCCATCGTGAAATGCGGATGGTTGCTGGCGAACGCCAGCGCGGTGCCGTCCCAGACGATCAGGTTGAAGCGGCCATAGTCCATGGCAGCGGCTTCGATGCCGGCAAGATAGGCCGCAGCCGTGGCATCGCCGCGCACGAAGTCCCGCACCAGGCCGCCGCGTGAGCGCGGCAGCGCTTCGGCGGCGAAGCCCGCGCGCACGTTGGTGACCGCGGCCAGGCGCCCGCGCGTGGATACCATCAGCCAGCCGCCGCCCGCCTGCAGATCGCGGCCGCCGTAGACGTCGGGTGCCTCAGGATCGGGCCCGGCCGGCGCCGTCGGACGGGCATGCAGCTCGTCGCGGTTGGCGATCAGCGCCAGCGGGTAACGCGGATGGACTTGCCAGGCGATCGCGATCAGGCACATGGCGCCATGCTAGCCCATCGTTGCCGGGCCGGCCTCGAGGCTGGCTGCGTAGGAAATTTCCTACATGCCGTCGGGCACTCCGCCTATGCCGCGACAGCGACGGATGCCGCAGTCTGTTCATGCCCCGGCAGCACGGCTAATGCACTGGCATCGGATGCCGCTCAGCAAAGGAGATCGGCCGCCACCTTGAGCAAGTGGGGAGCAGGGCCGGGGCGCTTTCCAAAGCTTTGGGAGAAAGCCATGGAGCGCACGCTTTATTCCGTTGAACCGAACGAACCGGGCTGGCAGGTCAGCGTGAGCGGCAAGCCGCTCGAGCACTTCCGCCTTAAGATCGCGGCACTGTGCGCGGCCGAGACCTTCGCCCGCATCCGTCATCACGCCACCGGCGAGCCGACCGGCGTGCACATGCAGATGCTGTGCGGCGACCTGGTGATGGTCGGCAGGCACGGCTAGCTGAAGCCGGGCGCACGAAGCCCGGCCAGCGACGCACGGAACACGCGCAGCGACGAGCGCAGGAACATCACCAGCAGCGCCGCAGCGATCACCAGATCGGGCCAGCCGCTGTCGAACAGCCACACGCCGAGCGCCGCGGCCAGCACCGCGAAACCTTCGCCGACATCGTTTCTCGAACACTCCCAGGCCGATGCCATGTTCACGTCGCCGTGCCGGTAAGGCTGCAGCAGCCGCAGGCATGCGAGATTGGCGGCGAGGTTAAGCAGGGCGGCAATGCCGATGGTTTCGAAGATCGGCGTGGCGGGATAGGCCAGGCGCCAGCCGATCTGTATCGCGACCGCTACGGCTGCGCACAGGATCAGGGCGGATTTGAACAGCGCCACGCGCGCCTTGAGCTGCAGCGTCGCGCCCACCACCGCCAGGCTCGCGGCATAGGTCAATGCGTCGCCCAGGTTGTCGAGCCCGCCGGTCAGCAGCGAGGACGATCGGCTCTGCATCGCTGCCGCGACCATCAGCACGAACGTGGCGGCATTGATGGCCAGGACGATGCTCAGCACCCGCCGCTCGCGCCTGTGCAAGGCGTCGGCGACGATCTGCTTTTCGCAACACTCGCGTGACATTCGCGTGGCCAGGCCCGGATATCGCGATCTTACGCCGCAGGCTTGACATCGCTCGCGACTATATCTAACCTTGTGGTTAATTAGCCTAAAGGTTAAATGAATTATGTCCCAGGACCGCCTCAGCAGCACTTTCGCAGCGCTCGCCGATCCCACGCGCCGCGCGATCCTGGCCCGCCTCGCGAACGGGGAAACCTCGGTGACCGAACTTGCCGGGCCCTTCGCGATGAGCCTGCCGGCCATTTCCAAGCACCTCAAGGTGCTCGAGCGCGCGGGCCTGATCGCACGCGGACGCGAAGCGCAGTGGCGGCCGTGCCGATTGCAGGCCGGGCCGATGCAGGACGTGTCCGGGTGGCTAGACCAGTACCGCCAGTTCTGGGAGCAGAGCTTCGACCGGCTCGACGATTACCTGGACACGTTGCAGGCCAAGGCAAAGGCCAGTAAACGGGCAGGCGGTAAATCGCCGACCGCCGGTGCCGCCGCGGGCTCTATCAAGGCCTCATCGAATCCTCCCAAGCCTTCTTCGAAATCGGATCGTTCCAAGACGTCATCGAAGCCCCCCAAGCCGATGACCCGAACGAAGTGAGGGACCTGTTTGCGCCGTTACGCGCAGAAAACAGATCCTCACTTCGTTCGGGATGACGCTTCAGGCGGGAATACCCGGAATCGCTAACCACTACGCGGGAGAGACGGCATGACCGACAAAAAGCATCGCAATTCAGAGCCGCGCGAACTCGCGCTCGAGATCGTCCGTGTCTTCGACGCGCCGCGCAGCCTGGTGTTCCAGGCGTGGACCGACGATGAGCACATGCGGCAATGGTCCGCGCCGCACGGCTTCACCATCACGCATAACGAAGGCCAAGCCCGCGCGGGCGGCGCATGGCGCTCGTGCATGCGATCGCCGGAGGACGAGGATCTGTGGCTGGGTGGTGTCTATCGTGAAGTGGTCGAGAACGAACGCTTGGTCTTCACCCATGCCTGGGATCGCGACGACGGCAGCCCGGGACACGAGACGGTGGTGACCGTGATCTTCGAGGACCAGGGCGACAAGACCAGGATGACGTTCCGGCAGGCCTACTTCGAAAGCGTCGAAGATCGCGACGGTCACGGCGGCGGCTGGAACGAATGCTTCGATCGCCTCACCGACCTGCTCGCGCGCATGGCAGGCAAGTGAACGGCGGCGGCACGACGCAGATCGGCTGCCTGTGCGGCGCGGTCGCACTCGAACTGCGCGGCGAGCCCGTGCTGCAGTTCTACTGCCATTGCGACGACTGCCAGGCGGTCAGCGGCGGCGCTTACGTGGCGGTGGCGATCTTTCCGGCCGACGCCGTCACCATGCTCAGAGGCGAGACCTCGGCCTGGACCTACAAAAGCCTGCCCCGCCAGCGCTGCGCGATCTGCGGCAGCGCGGTGCTGGCCGAGGTGACCGCACTCGGCCAGATCGGAATCGGCGCCCAACGGCTACCTGCGGGCATGTTCAAGCCGCAGTTCCACATCCATTGCCGCTACGCGCGCAATCCCGTGGTGGACGGGCTGCCGCACTACGCATCGTTACCGCCGCTGTTCGGCGGATCCGAGGAAAGAGTCGATTGGTGATGTGCGCCGTATCCGTCCGCACGCGACCGATGCGGGCTAGATCAGCCGGACCCGGAACTTGCGGCCCTTGATGCCGCCGTCGCGCAACTTGGCGACGGCGCGCTCGGCCTCGGCACGGGCGATCGCCACATAGGCGCGCGTGGCGAACACATCGATCTTGCCGACGGCTTCGGCGCGTAGTCCGGCGCTGCCGGTCAGCGCACCCATCAGGTCGCCGGGACGCAGCTTGTCGGTGCGTCCGGCATCGATGCGCAAGGTCGCCATCGCTGCCTGCGGCGCATTGCGCACCTGTTTGCCGGCCAGCGGCGCGCGCCGCCAGCGCAGCGGCGCGCCCTGCTGTTTTTCCAGCGCCAGCGCGCGCTGGATCTCGTGCGGCGCGCACAGGTTCAGCGCCAGGCCGCTGCTGCCGGCGCGTGCGGTGCGGCCGATGCGGTGCACGTACACGTCCGGATCCGTCGGCAGCTCGTAGTTGATGACCGCGCCGATGTCCTTGACGTCCAGCCCGCGTGCGGCCACGTCGCTGGCCACCAGCACGTTGCAGCTGCGATTGGCGAACCTGACCAGCACTTCGTCGCGATCGCGCTGTTCCATGTCGCCGTGCAGGGCCAGCGGCGAGAAGCCGTAGCGTTCGAGTTCGGCAACCACCGTTTCGGTGTCGCGCCGCATGTTGCAGAACACCACGCTCGATTCGGGCCGGTGCTCGATCAGCAGCCCGGCCAGCGCCGCAGGCTTCTGCGCGGCGTCGACTTCGTAGAACCACTGCTCGATGGCGAGCGGAGACGACTGCCCATCCACCGTCACTTCCAGCGCATCGCGCAGCACGCTGCGTCCGATGTTGCGGATCGCATCGGGATAGGTCGCCGAGAACAGCAGGCTCTGCCGGGTTTTCGGGGTCTTGCCGACGATTTCGCGGATCGGCTCCTCGAAGCCCATGTCGAGCATGCGATCGGCCTCGTCCAGAACCAGGATGCGCACCGCGCCCAGGTCCAGCGCCTGCTTGCGCAGCAGTTCCTGGATACGGCCGGGCGTGCCGACGACCACGTGCGGGGCATGCGCCAGCGACGCCAGCTGCGGGCCGAGCGGGATGCCGCCGCACAGCAGCGACAGTTTCAGGTTGGGAATGCCCACGGCCAGCCTGCGGATCGCCTTGCCGACCTGGTCGGCGAGTTCGCGCGTCGGGCACAGCACGATCGCCTGCGTGCCGATCAGCGCGGGATCGAGCCGTTGCAGCAGGCCCAGGCCGAACGCGATCGTCTTGCCGCTGCCGGTCGGCGCCTGCGCGATCACGTCCTGGCCGGCGAGGATCGCGGGCAGCGCCTGCGCCTGGATCGGCGTGGTCTGCGCGAATCCGAGCGCATCCAGGGCCTGCAGCAAGGCAGGGGAAAGGGGCAGGGTGGTGAATGCGGTCATGCGCCATGATCGCAGGATTAACGCCGTTTCTGGCAGCCTGCCGATTCGTTCCGGTCCCTGACCTCGGCATTTTTCGCGAAATGGGAGGTTATTGACGCGTCATGTCGAAATCCGCTCCCCTTGACCGTCGCATCCATTAAGGACGCCCGCCGGGCGGCCCGACAACCGCAGCGCACACCGTTTTCTCGAGCGCCACCCACTACCCACGGAGGAGTTATGAGCTACGTAGACGGATTTCTGGTACCGGTACCGACGAAGAACCTTGCGGCGTATCGCCGCATGTCGACCAAGGCAGGAAAGGTCTGGAAAGAGTACGGCGCGCTCGAATACATCGAATGCGTCGGCGACGACGTGCCGCCGGGCAAGGTCACCTCGTTCCCGCTCAGCGTGAAGCTGAAGAAGGGCGAGGTGGTCGTGTTCTCGTGGATCGTCTACAAGTCGCGCAAGCATCGCGACAGCGTCAACAAGAAGGTGATGGCGGACCCGCGTATCGCCGAAATGGGTCCGGAGAACATGCCCTTCGATGGCAAGCGCATGATCTACGGCGGCTTCAAGCCCATCGTCAGTCTCTGAAACCTGTCCACAGCGAGGGGCGCCACGGCGCCCCTCGCGCCATGCGTTCTCGTCCCGGACGCGCTGCAACGAAAAAGTGATCCGCGCGTGTCGATCCTGCGATCCCTGGTTCGTCAGAATAATAAGAGCCGCTGCACGACGCTTCCACAATACCCGTCGGCGCCGGTCCCCATCCCCGATGACTGCAAGGAGACACCGCGATGAATATCAAGACAGCGATCAAGACGCTTCTGCCGGTTTCGCTGCTGGCGCTGGCGGCCAGCGCGTCGGCGGCGACGGCCACGTACATCGTCGATCCCAGCCATACCTACCCGAGTTTCGAAGCCGATCACATGGGCATATCGGTCTGGCGCGGCAAGCTCAACAAGACCACGGGCAAGGTGACCCTGGACAAGGCGGCCGGCAAGGGCGACGTCGATATCGCCCTCGACGTGGCGAGCATCGACTTCGGCCAGGACGAGCTGAGCAAGTGGGCGACGGGCGCCGATTTCTTCGATACCGCCAAGTATCCGCAGGCGACCTATCGTGGCAAGCTCGAAGGTTTCAGCAACGGCGTTCCGACCAAGGTCGTCGGCGAACTGACCCTGCACGGCGTGACCAAGCCGCTGGAACTGAAGATAAATTCGTTCAAGTGCGTGCCGCATCCGCTGCACAAGCGCGAACTGTGCGGCGCCGATGCGCTCGGCACTTTCGACCGCGCGCAATTCGGCCTGACCGCCGGCAAGGACTTCGGCTTCGACATGGACGTGACCTTGCGCATCCAGGTGGAAGCGGTGCGGACCGAAGAGGCGGAATGATCCGCCTGCGGGCAACGAGGACGCGGCCATGGCCCGGGTGATCCTGCATTTCTCGATATCGCTGGACGGTTATGCCGCCGGCCCCGATGTCGGCATCGACCAGCCGATGGGCGCCGGCGGCGAAAGCCTTCACGACTGGCTGTTCGCGGCGCCTAGAACCGATGTCGATTTGCAGGTGGCGCAGGAGATATCGGCGTCTGTCGGCGCCGTGTTGATCGGTCGGCGCACCTTCGATGTCGGCATCGGGCCCTGGGGCGACACGCCGTTTCCCGCCCCGTGCTTCGTGCTTACCCACCAAGCACGCGAACCGCTGTTGCAGAAGAGCGGCGTTTTCACTTTCGTCGGCAACGGCATCGCAGACGCCTTGCGCATGGCGGCGGACGCTGCGCACGACCGGGACGTCGTGGTGATGGGCGTCGACATCGCGCGGCAGGCGCTCAAGGCCGGCCTGGTCGAAGAGATCAACCTGCAGCTGGCGCCGCTGCTGCTGGGCGATGGCCGGCGTCTTTTCGAAGGCATCGGAGTGCCTGGTCCCGGCTTCGAGCTTATCCGCACGCTGCCATCGCCGCACGTCGTGCATTTGCGCTATCGGGTAGTCCGATAGCGACGGGTTTTGGTTTGTCGGCGTTTGCGCATCGCCCACGTCACTTGTAGAGCGGAGCTTGCTCCGCTGCTTTAAGCCTAGCCGCGAAGGGAAAGAGATAATCGGAGCAGCGGAGCAGCGGAGCAGCGGAGCAAGCTCCGCTCTACTGATTGATGGCGTCAAGTCGCCGGTGCGGGATCGCCGGCGCATGCCTGGGCGCGCTCCAGCAACAGGTTGCGTTCGCGGGCATTGCGGGTCAGCGACGCGGCGCGTTCGAACTCGGCCCGGGCCTCGTCGAAACGGCCGAGTTTCTTGAGCAGATCGCCGCGCACGCTCGGTAACAGGTGGTAATTCTTCAGCGAGGGCTCCGCAGTCAAGGCATCGACGAGTTCCAGGCCGGCGGCAGGGCCGAACAGCATGGCAAGCGCGACGGCGCGATTGAGCTCCACGACGGGCGAGGGCGCCAGTTCGGCGAGAGCGCCGTACAGCCCGACGATGCGCGCCCAGTCGGTGTCTTCCGGCGCGAGTGTGCGTGCATGGCAAGCCGCGATCGCCGCCTGCAACGCATACGGACCGCGTGCGCCGCCGAGTTTCTCGGCCCGTTCCAGCGCGGTCAGGCCGCGTTGGATCAGCAGCCGATCCCAGCGTGCGCGGTCCTGGTCGAGCAGCAGGATCGGTTGTCCGGACGGGCCGACGCGCGCGCCCGAGCGCGACG